>Ga0307468_100000012_pt1 | contig 219389 bp, 161 predicted proteins | sample atmdna_FD_203085 | JGI IMG/M metagenome (GOLD analysis project Ga0307468, IMG submission 203085) | Hardwood forest soil microbial communities from Morgan-Monroe State Forest, Indiana, United States - atmos_gases AM2C_05 | ecosystem: Environmental > Terrestrial > Soil > Temperate forest >...
CGACAGCACCTGCCTCCCGTCGCTGCTCCACGCCACACTCCAAATGCTGTCGCTGTGACCTTCCATCACTCGCAGGCAGCGCCCGCTCTCCACCTCCCACACTCGCACCGTTTTGTCAGCGGAGCCCGACAGCGCCTGCCTCCCGTCGCTGCTCCACGCCACACTCCAAATGCTGTCGCTGTGACCTTCCATCACTCGCAGGCAGCGTCCGCTCTCCACCTCCCACACTCGCACCGTCTGGTCGCCGGAGCCCGACAGCGCCTGCATGCCATCCGGGCTGAAGGCAACGGAGCGAACATAACCGGTATGACCGAGCGAAATGATTTTCTCCTCAAACCGCGCGCGTGCCAACTCCTGTTCTTCTGTGGACTGAACATGGGGCGGGCGGCAGGCTTCGAGCAGTTTCGTATATTCTTGCTCGCGGGCATCCGGCAGCCAGTTGATGTAAAGGAATTGCGCCAGCGAACCTTTGATGGGGGTTTCGTCGAGCCGCAGGGGAATGAAGCGGCGCTCTTTGTTCAGCGGGTCGCGAAAGCGGAACGTGCCGGCCTCCAACAGCGCCCAGTCGGAGCCGAGCGCATTGGCTGACATGCAGAGCACCATCACGCGGGACTGCTCCAGCCCTTCTTCGATCTTCGCCGGGATGCTGTCGCTGAGCTTCAACTGCCATTCATCGAACCACACACACAGGCCGTCCGCCCTTAGCCGCTCGGCGACGGCGCGCACTACGCCCAAGTCCTTCGCGCTGTGGCTCAGAAATACATCGTATTTGAAATTGTCAGCCATGCTTCACCTCCGCGCGGTTTGGATGGCCAGCGGTGAGGTGGTTCAGTTTCTTATCAGGAAGCGCATTATTTTTTCGGATGAATTCCGCAATTGTATCAATCTGTTGGAGAAAGTCGTGTTGGTTAAGGTCGGCTCTCTTAGTAATGTGTCGAACAATGATCGACATGATTTCTGGTTTGTTCGTGTCATAACGAAGCCACTTTTTCCGACCACGTTTTACCTTATGCTCAAACAATTGAAGAGCATCAGCCAGCTTCTGATTTTTTCCAAGCCTAATCTGGAGATCAGGAACATTGAGTAATTCCCGAAAGGCTTTAGATAGCACAGCATTGCGAAGGTAGTTCTCGATCTCGCGACCTTTCGTAATCCAAGAAATGCCTCCTTTATCCACACACGCCTCACCTAACCGCCTCTTCTCTGAATTTAGCAGTACTGATGAATCCTTACCATCTCGGTCACAAACCATCACTGTACGACGGCCTAATGACAGAAGGTTCACAAGCCGATTCGAATTTTCGGCGATATGGCAATACTTCCTGAGCGCGCCTCCATAGAAGACAATCACGTAATGCAACCCTTTTTGAATATCTTTGTCTACTACGGATAACGCGTGTTCAATCAGGATGGCGTCACTTGGGCCTTCCACCCAAACGACAACATTAGCCTGTAAAATGTCGCTCGCACGAGCTCCAATATCATCTAAGGTTGCATAGTGCTGGGCGGTCGAATCCATGCGATTTATTTTAGACTTCCTCCCGTCGTGTGTGATATGTAGGATACAGTCCGCTTTCCTAACATCGAGAAGTACCGATGAATGAGTGGTTATGAATAGTTGAGATGTCATTACATCAGCACAATGCCAGAGAAGTCGTCGCTGAGAGTCGGCATGGAGGTGTTTTTCTGGCTCTTCAATTAAAAGTACAGCATCAGGATGCATTACAAAATTGACTGCGATCATAAACATTTCGCAGTAGCCATCACCGTGTTGGCTTAGTGGAATTATACGGTCTCGAATTTTGACATTGAAATCAGGTTGTAGACTGCGACGCCGATGTAGTTCAATTTTTGATTCGCCTATGAACATTCCAAACAGATCTACAATTTGCTGATACAGTTTTCCTGCTTCATCCGCATTCTCTTCAGATTCTAGAAGGGAGTCGACAAATTCGACGTAATTCTTTTCGCCGAAGACTGGTGTCGAAAGGTTTCGTCGAGCATCAAGCAGAACTACCTTGCTCGCAACTATCTTTCGTGCATCTGGAAGCAATCGATTGGTCATTTCGCGAGCATCCGCTTGATTCATTGCAAACAAGTTCATTAACTCTGAATCGAGATCCCACTCGAAATCTTCTATCACGCGAAATGCATTCCTTTCTCCACTTAGAGATACCGTTAAAGTAGCGCCTCGCTTACAAGTAGTGGCTTTTATTAACCAATCGGGAATAATTCCTTTGGGCCAATCAGCAATCTCTATTCGGAATGAAACAGAAATGTGAGGTTGTTTGAGCATTTCGTTTTCAATCACCGATTGTTTGGCAGAAATGTACCGCCAGTTTTGAGCTAATGGGTAATTTTGTTTTTTGTCGTCAGGCAATTGCACTGCATCTCGCGCCCATTTCACCACCTTTAGTAAGTTTGATTTTCCTGCGTCATTCTTACCGACAATAACATTTACTCGGCCAAGCCCCCCAAGCACTGTCAAGTCTGGACCGGCGTAACTCAAGATGTCCCTGATGTCAATCTTAGTGACCTTCATTGCGAAGCACCTGTGTCTATAGGTGTGTTGACGGAATCATTGTACCAAAGAGGTTACAGATTTGGCCTTCAACCACGCATTGTTGTTACAACCTGCTTCGACACACGATTGGTCTTCGATGGAAACAATTTCGCTGGCGGACGGCAGGCGTCGAGGAGTTTTGTATATTCCTGCTCACGATCATCAAACCACACGCGCAGGTCGTTCGCCCGCAAGCGCTCGGCGACGGCGTGTACTACGCCCAAGTCCTTCGAGCTGTGGCTCAGAAATACGTCGTATTTGAAATTGTCAGCCATGCTTCACCTTAGATCGGTTCGAATGGGCAGCAGTGATGATGAGATCAATATGCCCGGTGCGTAGGCCAGCATACACAAAGCCATGCAAAAACTCTAGCGATTACTGCCCCTGGCTGCTTCTTCCAAATCGCTCGAATGCAATCTACAACCGCTCGTTAGTCACGAGTTTGGTTACCCAGGCTTTTCCCGTTTGATGAAAACACGATTCCCCTTGCGCCGTAGGTTACGGGCAGGGGAATCGTTTGATCATCAAGGAATCAGCGGCTGCCGCTGTTAGTTTTTGCTTTCGGGCGATCCGGCAGCCGGGGGCGGCGCGTCTTTACGGCGCTGCGGCGGACGCTCGATGTGACTGGCGCTCTGCCATTCGGCCAGCGCCGCGCGGTCGCCCCGCAGGCTGTTTCTGACTACCGCATTGAGTTCTCGAACCGCATCCATAGCCTGCTCGATGGCCTCGTCTCGCGCCACTGTCGCCGATACCTGCGCGCCCGTGCTCTGCTCGCGGTCGGCGAGGGCTTCCGAGTATTCGTGAATCAGGTCGTTCAGGTCTTCGATGAAGGTCACAGGCATCGCCCGCCGGATGAATTCATCCTTGAAGGCTAGGGCGTCCTGCGCGAAGAGCCGCGCCGCTGTCAGCAAGTCCTGATTGCTGACGTTGTGCGGCATGCGGAACCGGTTTTCCAGTCCCGGCACCTTCCCGACCATCGCCCGCGCCGTCAAATTGATCGCCTCCATCTCTTCGATCAGGCGGTCACGGATGAGGCCCTTCGAGAGCGTCTGCTGTTTCACCGTCACCTGGCTGGCGGCCTGCGTCGTCGTCTGGCTCTCGACGCGGGCAGTGGCCGATGCAATGAGGGCAAACAGTTCGCCGCCTCGGCTCGCGGGCAGAAAATGGCTGGCGTAGGTTTCGCCGAAGCGGACTACGCGGATGAGCATTTCATAACGACGTCTGACACGGTCGTTCATCGGGTCAAACTCCTTGGTTGTAAAGATGCGGCGCTCGTCGTTCGCTTGCGCCGGTTGGTTAAGCGCGGCGTTGGCGGTGGCCGTTGCTTTGGCGTCGGCGCTCGCCGCCCGTCTCCGCGTTAATAGAGCTAAACATTGAAAATAAGATCGTTTTCCGCTCCGCATGAGGCGATTTACTCGTTGGAGAGGTCGCCTGCACAGCTTGAGAAGTCAGCGGCACGGCTCGAATCATCACTTGCACCGCCTGAAACATCAGTTGCACAGGCGGAGAAATGATCTGCACGACCGGAGAAATCGCCTGCACGGTCTGAATGGCCATTTGCACAGCTTGAGAAGTCCCTTGCACCATTGGAGAAGTCACCGGCACAGCTTGAGAAGTCGCCTGCACAAACGGAAAAGCCAGTGAACCGGTTTGAAACCCAGGCGAACGCGCCGCAGAGGTCAGCAGCACGGCTGGAGAGGCCGCCTGATACACATGATAAAACCCCGGATGCGCCGGAACCCTGGCGGTTATTGTATGATCTCTTCCAAAATGTTATGACGCAATTCGGCGGCGGAATATAGTATTTTTTTACGGGCTCGGCAAAAAATTTCGCCGGGCGCAGGGATTGGCTTTCATTGATGGCTTATCAAAGCCATTACACTCGTCCTTATCAGGAAACAGACGCTTGCGCATGGCCGATTTGCGCCGCTATAGTCTTGTTTGCCCTGGCACGCAGAGCAATGAAAAGCAACAGGCAAATGCTTGAAATAACCAACAACCTTTGATTGGTTTAACGGTGCGATAAAAGAAATGGACAAAAGAGAAATTACCCTGGGCCACAGTCCCGACCCCGACGACGCCTTCATGTTTTATGCGCTGGCGACCGACCAGATTGACACCGAAGGGCTAACCTTTCGCCACGTCATCGAAGACATCGAAACCTTAAACCGCCGCGCCATGAATGCCGAGCTTGACATCACCGCCATCTCGATTCACGCCTACGCCTACGTGCTCGACCAGTACGCGCTGCTGACGAGCGGCGCTTCGATGGGCGACAACTACGGGCCGCTGGTCATCGCCCGCGAGCCGCTCTCAATCGACGAGGTGCGCCGCACGACTATCGCTATACCCGGCGAGATGACCTCGGCTTACCTGACCTTGCGGCTCTGCCTGGGCGAGGTTGAAACCAAAGTGATCCCATTCGATGAGATCATGGACGCCGTCGCGCGCGGCGAGGTGAGCGCCGGCTTGTTGATCCACGAAGGCCAGTTGACTTACAAAGCGCGCGGCTTTCACAAGGTGATCGATCTCGGCGAATGGTGGATGGCAGAGACCGGTTTGCCGCTGCCGCTCGGCGGCAATGCGATCAAGAAATCGCTCGGCCCTGAATTGATTGCGCGCATTTCGCGGCTGCTGCGCGAATCAATCGAATATGGCTTGCAGCATCGCCAGGTGGCCGTGCGCCATTCGATGAAGTATGGGCGCGGCATGGAAGAATCCCTCACCGATCAGTTCGTCGGCATGTACGTCAACGACTACACGATTGACTACGGCGAGCGCGGGCGCGAGGCGGTGCGCTTGCTGCTGGAACGCGCGCATCAGGCCGGTATCATCCCCAGCCCGGTCGAGCTTGAGTTCGCCTGACGACACGCCGCGCTTGCCTGGACGCTTTGCGGAGTAACGGAATCGGGCGCGCATTGCATCGAAGCAAGACAGGGCTACCGAAGGCAGAGCGCTCCATTCACTTCGGTTGTTGCCATTTTATATGACCTCGCTAAGAATTGTTTAGCGGCAATCCCCCTCACAGTTGCGGCACGGATGTTGCACAACTAATAAGCGGATGACGGCAGAATGTATTGAACGATAGCAATCAACTGCTTCAACCAACAGTAGAAAATAATTGCAGTCGTTGGGTGTGGTATGTCGCAGGAAGTTAAAAACAAAATATTACTGGTCGAAGACGACACGGATACGCAGTCGGCGCTGGCGATGCTGTTCGAGCTTGAAGGTTTCGAAGTGATCACTGCCGCAGACGGCGAGGAAGCTTATCTTCGCGCCGTCGCTGAGTGCCCCGACCTGATCATCACCGACATCAATATGCCGAAGGTCAGTGGCCTGGATTTGATTCGCCTGGTGCGCGCCGATGGGCGCGTTCAGGGCATTCCGATTGTCGCCATGAGCGCCGTTGAAAAACAATATCTCAATCGTGCAATGGAACTGGGAGCCATTGCGGTAGCCCAGAAGCCCCTTGAATTTGATCAATTCATTTCGCTGGTGGCGCGCGTCGTCTCAGCCAGGCATCTGCGCAGCCGCAGCCATACGCAAGGCGAGCGGCGACGCAAGCGGACGCGCAGTCACGGCCCGACCAGATGTTAGAGGCTCCGGCCAGGGGTTATTGGCCACAGAGGAAAATATTGAGAAAACCAGAAGGGTTTTAAGATTTTCTTTGTGTCTTTGTGCCTGCGGTGGCAATTTCTTTTGTTCCCTTCTTATGCGGGCTGATTTAGATTTTTCAGATTTGCAGCCGCCGGCTTTGGCATTCATTGGCGCGCGCCGAGAATCCGACGCGCGATGATCATGCGTTGAATTTCGCTGGTGCCTTCGCCAATCTCGCAGAGCCGCGCGTCGCGGTACAAGCGCTCGACGCGATAATCGCGAAAGTAACCTGCGCCACCATGAATCTGCACGGCATGATCGGCAGCGCGTTTGGCCGCTTCGGAAGCGTAGAGCTTGGCCATCGATGCTTCGGTCGTCACTTCCTGCCCCTGATCATGCAACCACGCGGCGCGATAGATCAACAACTCTGCCGTATCAATCTCGGCTTTCATCTCGGCAATCTTGAAACTGACTTCTTCAAAGGTGGCGATGGCCGCGCCGAACGCCTGCCGCGTGGTGGCATACTTTAGCGCTTCGTCGAGGCTGGCTTTGGCGATGCCCAGACAAAAACAGGCCATGCCGATGCGGTCGTAGGCGAGACACTGCATCAAGGTTGGAAAGCCGGCATTCTCCTCGCCGATGAGACCTGCCGCCGGCACCCGGCAGTCTTCAAAGAACAGTTCCGAAGTCGGCGAACCGCGCACGCCCATCTTTTCGAGCTTGCGTCCGCGCGTCAGGCCCGCACGGTCAGCGCCAACCAGTATCAAGCTATGGCCGCGCGTTCCCTGACCCGGCGCGGTGACGACGAAAACCAGAATCACATCGGCTATCGGCCCATTGGTGATGTAGGTCTTCGTGCCGTTGATGATGAACTCATCGCCAACGCGCTCGGCGCGCGTTTTGATAGCCGCGAGGTCTGACCCTGCGCCCGGCTCGGTCAGCGCCAGCGCGCCCATCCACTGGCCGGCAATCAGCCGCGAAAGATAGTGGCGACGCTGCGCTTCTGTTCCATACTTCAAAATCGGATAGCCGCACAGCGCCAGGCTGGCACCAACCGACAACGCGGTTGCGGCGTCGGCGCGCGCCAGTTCAATCGAAGCAATCGTCGTCGTCAGCAAATCCGCGCCGGTGCCGCCATAGGCTTCAGGAAAATTCAATCCCGTATAACCAAATCGCGCCAGCGCCGTGAGGTTCTCGCGCCGGAAAGTCTCCGTGCGATCCATCTCGGCGGCGTGCGGTTCGATCTCCGCCGCCAGAAATTCGCGCAGCGATTTCAGATATTGCTGTTGCTCGTCCGAGAGACCAAAGTCCATGCGATCACCTTGAACCGTGTATTACTTCGAAGGCTTCGCCTGCTGCGCCTTTAATTGTTCGTAGAAACTTTGTTTGGAGTCTTCGAGGAATTTACGATAGCCTTGCGGATCGATGAACGGATTGACGGTTGCGTCCTGCGCTAATTTGCCCGCCTTTCCCTCTAGCCCAAAGAACGAGCCGTGCGGGCCGAGAAAGACATCGCACGGCAGCGACTCCAGCACGCGAAAGCTGCGTTGATAATCGGCGACAATGTTGGCGTACTTCGGATTGTTGACCAGTTTATAGCCCGGCGCTGACGTGCTTCCCATAAAGACGACGTTATAGGTCTTGCCGCCATCTTTCACTTCCATCGTCCAGGTGGTATTGCCTTTGGTGTGGCCGGGCGTCAGGTGCGCGACGAGCCACACGCCGCCGAGTTCGACCGTATCGCCATCGTGCAGGATGCGGTCGGTTTTCACAGGCGGAAAGGCCAGCCTATCGCCCCAGCAAAAATCGTCCTTGTCGCCAACGGCAAGCTGCGCTGCGTCGGCTTCCGAGGCTGCCAATTTCGCGCCGGTCAGCGCCTTCAACTCCGCCAGCCCGCCCGCATGATCGTAATGCGCGTGGCTGTTGATGAGCAGCCGTACATCTTCGAGCTTGAAGCCGAGTTGTTGAATGCCTGCACGAATGAGCGGCACGGTTTCGGCGAAGCCGCTATCGAGCAGGATGTGGCCTTGCGGCGTGGTGATGAGATAGGAAGCCACTTCGGACGCGCCGACGTAATAAACATTACCGATGATCCGAAAGGGCTTCACCGGGCGATTCCACGAGCGCGAGACCTCGTCGCGCTGCGCGTCAATCGACAGGGGTAAACAGATGGCCAGCAAGAGCAGGAGCGCGGCTCGCCGGCAAACAGAGCAGACATATTGTTTTTGCATAATGGCCCCTTCGATTCACCGTGGACGAGAAAGGTTGGCAAGCTCTGATCAGATTATCCCGCGAATTTCTTCAACAGTTCGCGGGCAATAATCATGCGCTGAATCTGATTCGTGCCTTCGACAATCTGGCCGATCTTGGCTTCGCGCATCAGCGCCTGCACGGGGTAGTCTTCGCTCGTGCCGTAGCCGCCATAAATCTGCACGGCGTCGGTCGTCACTTTCATCGCCGTGTCGGTCGCCAGCAACTTCGCCATCGACGCAATGGCGTTGAACGGCAACCTGTGATCTCTGAGCCAGGCGGCTTTGCGCACCACGCAGCGCGCCGCCTCGATGCCGGCGGCCATGTCCGCAAGCATGAACTGTATGCCCTGAAAACCGCTGATCGACTGGCCAAAGGCTTGGCGCTCCGCCGCATACTTGAGGGCGTGATCGAATGCCTGTTGCGCGGTGCCCAGAGAAGTGGCGGCAACCGTGATGCGCCCCGAATCGAGCGCCGTCATCGCCACCTTAAAGCCATCGCCTTCGCGGCCTACGAGATTTTCGCGGGGAATCTCGCAATCTTCAAAGAAGACCTCGCGCGTGTGGTGCGGCAATCCCATCGGGCGTTCGCGCTTGCCGAAGGCCAGGCCCGGCGCGTCTTTCTCGACGATGAACGAACTGATGCCCTTCGCGCCTTTCCCCTTTTCAGTAACCGCCATCACAATGTAAACATCAGCCTCGCCGCCGTGGGTGATCCAAATCTTCTGGCCGCGCAGGACGTAGCGGTCGCCGCGCAGTTCGGCGCGCGTCTTGATGTTCTGGGCGTCCGAGCCGGCGTGTGGCTCGGTCAAGGCAAACGCCCCAAGGCGTTCGGCGCGCGCCATCGCCGGCAGGTACTTGCGCTTCTGCTCATCGGTGCCGAACTCGGTGATGATCAATTGCGGCAAGCCATGAACCGCGAGCAGGCCGCCGAGATGGCTGCCTGACCGGGTCAGTTCTTCGAGGATGATGGCATAGGTCGAATAATCCAACCCACCGCCGCCATACTCCGTTGAGAACGGAATGGCGGCAAGGCCAATGTCGCCGAGCTTGCGAAACAGCGGCCAGGGAAACTCCTCGTAACCTTGCTTCTCCCAGTACGGCTTTACCTCGCGCTCGACGAACTCTTCGACAAGCTTCAACAGTTGCTGTTGTTCTTCCGTCAGCGTGTAGTCCATGATGATCTCCGATGCTGGCGATTCCTAACCTTTGCAAGTCGTTTTGTGAAAAAGCTGGCGACGCGTCGCCGACTCAGCGAATCGCGCCTGCCTGGCGCAAACGCTCGCGCGCCTGTGCATCGATGCCGATGGCTTCAAGCAACTCGTCGGTGTGCTCGCCGAGCGCCGGCGGGCCGACATCGGTTTGCGGCGGCGTATCGCTTAACTTGTAGGGCGGTTCCAGGTGCATAAACCGGACGCCCGCCAGACCTGTGAGATTACTTACCATTTCGCGCGCCACCGTTTGTTCGTGCGCAAACGCTTCGGCCATCGACAACACGGGCTCGCAGCAACAATCAGCATCGCGCATCACCTCGACCCACTGGCTTTGCGTCCGAGCTTTGAAGATGGCGCGCACCGCAGTAAAAAGCTGCTCGCGCCGCTCGCCATCATCGAATTGCCTGGCGATCAATTCCTCGCGTTCAACCGTCTTGCAGAAATTCGCCCAGAACTTCGGTTCCAGCGCCCCCAGTGTCATGTATTTGCCATCACATGTTTCGTATACGTTATAAAACGGATAAGCGCCCGTGAGCGCATACTTGCCGCCGACCGCAATCGTCTTGCCCGCGAAGTGATGCGCCGCCGGCACCGCCAGCATGGCGAGCATCACATCGAACATCGAGACATCGACATACTGGCCGACGCCTGTATGCTGGCGCGCCATCAAGGCGGCGAGTATGGCGAAGGCCGCCACCATGCCGCCGGCGAGATCGGCGACCTGGACGCCGGGGATCACCGGCTTGCCGCGCTCGTCACACGTCAGTCCGAGCACACCGGCCAATGCCAGATAATTCATGTCGTGGCCGCTGCGGTCGCGGTGCGGCCCGCTTTGGCCGAAGCCGGTGAGCCCGCAATAAACCATGCGCGGGTTGACTTGCTTCACCACATCGTAGCCGATCCCTAAGCGGCTCACGACGCCGGGACGAAACTGCTCAAGGATGACATCGCTGGTTTCAGCAAGGCTTAAAAAGATGTCGCGGGCCTCGGCCTGCTTGAGATCAAGCGCTATGGATTTCTTATTACGATTGACTTGCAGAAAAGTGGCGCTCTGTTTATCAAGAACCGGCGGACTCCGGCGTGTTGGGTCGCCAACGGTCGGTTCTTCGACCTTGATGACCTCGGCACCGAGATCGCCGAGCATCATCGAAGCGAACGGGCCGGGCAACATTCGTGAGAGATCGAGCACGCGAATTCCAGCAAGCGCCTGATGCATATTGGCCTCGTACGACTGAGCATGAATTGCGAACACAAATTAACCCTGCGCGCCGCCATCCTACATCAACCGAAAGGCAAAAGTAAAAAGCCACAAGGTAAAAGTAAAGCCGGGCAGCCAATAGATAACTTGACCCTATCTATTGACCCGACTCCGCTTTACTTTTGCCATTTACAAACTGTGGCGCTTGCAACCAATCCCGTAGACGGAGCAACATACATTCGTTACAGATATGGAACGCACACAGTTATTCAACGTTATTTCATTCGAGGTGCTTCTATGAAATGGCTCGCTCGATGGTTTATCCTGGCAATGACGGGGTTGCTGCTGGCGTCGAACGTTTTCGCGCAATCAGCAAAACAGAAGCCGGTTCAAGGCGACGATGAACCGATCAAGCTGCACACGACGCTGGTGCAGGTGCCGGTCATCGTCAAAGAGAAAGGTGGCCGCTACCTTACAGACCTGCGTAAAGACGACTTCACGATTTATGAAGACGGCGTGCGCCAAGCAATCGAATATTTCGGCACCACCGAAGAGCCTTTCAATGTCGCCCTGCTGGTCGATTCGAGCGGCTCGACCGCCGATCAGTTGCAGCAGATCAAGGCGGCGGCGCTCGCCTTCATCGATAACCTGCGCCCGCAGGATAAAGTCATGCTCGTAGAATTCAACGACAGCGTGACCATTCGTTCTGAATTGACCGGCAATCACGAGCAACTGCGACGCGCCATCGGCGAGATTCAGCCGGGCGAATACACACAGGTTTTTGAAGCCGTTTACACCGCCGTCTGGGAACGGCTCGCCAAAATCGAAGGACGCAAAGCAGTTATTTTGTTTACCGACGGCATCGATAACGCCAGCAGCGAGATTGTCGAGGAAGATACCTTTGACGCGGTTATCGAAAGCGAAGACGTGATCATCTATCCCATTCGCTACAGCACGCGCGCCGATGTCGAGCGCCGCATCGAAAGAAAGTTCAACGCTGAACGCCTCGTCAATCCGCAGAAGGCGGAGACGGATCAGCAAAAGGCCATGCAAGACCTGGATCGGGCCTATCGCCAGGCCGACGAGTATCTCGAAGAATTGGCGCGTCTGTCGGGCGGCGTCGTCGAGCGCGCCGATCAGATTACGGATTTGAAAGGCGCGCTCTCGCGCATCGCCGATGAATTGCGCAAACAGTATCTGCTCGGTTACTACCCGCCGAACGAAAAACAGGTTACTTCACGGCGCATCTCGGTCAAAGTCTCGCACCCGGACGCCATCGTGCGCGCCCGCCCCGGCTATAAAGTAACCCAATAACTCGCCTTCCCCGCTGGCTTGCGAAGTCGCGTGCTTGACAGGCAAGATGGATGATTTGGCGGTGCGGTGCGAAATGGCTCGTCCGCCACAGTGATTCATCATGAACAAGTCATTCGCGTTTGAGATGCTCGCAGCCGACCCCGCCACAGAGGCGCGCGCCGGGCTCATCAAAACGGCGCACGGCCTTATCGAAACGCCGGTCTTCATGCCGGTGGGCACGCAAGGAAGCGTCAAGGCGCTGACCCAGGAGATGCTCGAAGATGCCGGTGCGCACCTTATTCTGGGCAACACCTATCATCTTTATCTGAGGCCCGGTCACCTGACGATCAATCGACTTGGCGGGCTGCACCGCTTTATGTCTTGGGAGCGCGCCATCCTGACGGACAGCGGCGGCTTTCAGGTCTTCAGTCTTGCCGAACTGCGACGGATGACTGAAGACGGCGTCGAGTTTCAATCGCACATCGACGGCGCGCGACACTTTCTTTCACCCGAACGCTCGATGGAGATTCAAGCGGCGCTCGGCTCAGACATCGTCATGTGCTTCGACGAATGCACGCCTTACCCGGCGACGCCTGCCGAAGCTCGCGCATCACTTGAAATCACCGAACGCTGGGCGCAACGCTCGAAACAACGTCTCGATGAATTGCACACCGATCCTCAAGCAGCCAGCGGCACCGGGCTGGCAATCGTCAATCAGGAGCAAGCCCTGTTTGGCATCAATCAAGGAAGCATCTACCTTGACTTGCGCGAACGCAGCCTTGAAGGTTTGCTGGAGATAGGCTTTGACGGTTACGCCATCGGCGGGCTGTCGGTCGGCGAAGAGAAATCGGCAATGATGGAAGTTGTATCACATATTGCGCCGCGCATGCCCAGAGAGAGGCCGCGCTATCTGATGGGCGTCGGCACGCCCGAAGACATCGTTAACGCCGTCGCCTGCGGCATCGATATGTTCGATTGCGTCATGCCGACGCGCAATGCGCGCAACGGCCAACTCTTCACCAGCCAGGGCCGCGTCAACGTCAAGAACGCCCGCTACAAGGACGACCCCCGCCCGCCGGATGAGCAGTGCCGCTGCCCTGTCTGTGCGCGCTATTCGCGGGCCTATTTGCGGCATTTATATATGAGCAGCGAGATTCTTTATTCGACGCTCAGTTCGCTGCACAACGTCGCGTTCTACCTTGACACCATGGCGCGAATCAGGCAAGCTATCACGCTTGGCACTTTTAACGAGTTTCGACATTCTTTTCTGAAAGACCTGGCACGCGGACAGGACTGATCCTCATCACAGGAATTCGGTTCGCAGCCCCCGCGAGCGGAACCTCCCACTGGAAGTGCCGGACGTAAATCAATGAACATGACAAACGCTTTCGCTTATCCGCTTTTCATTCTGCAAGGTGCAGCTAGCGGCAACATCCTCACCTTGTTGCTGCCCTGGGTGCTGATCTTTGGCATCTTCTATTTCCTGGTCATTCGCCCGCAGCAGAGACGGCAGAAACTGGCGGCGACCGAGCGCGACAATATGCTCAAAGCGCTCAAGGCGGGCGATAAAGTCATCACTACGGGCGGCATCTACGGCACCATCGTCGCCGTCAAAGAGAAAGATGACACTGTGCAGTTGCGCATCGCGCAATCGGTTTCCATCGAATGCCTGCGCAGTTCGATAGCCGGGATGCAATCCGCCGATGTCAAAGATGTCGAAGCGGCAAAGTAATTTTATAAGGCAAGGCTGTTATGGGTAAAAAGATACGCAATCGAATGCTCATCATTATCCTGGTCACACTGGCGGGCCTGGCGATGATCTTCAAGCCGCACCACAAGCTGACCGTGCAGGATTTCAGCAGTTGGACGCAGATCAAGCAGAATCTCGGCGAGAACATCCACCTCGGCCTCGACCTCAAAGGCGGCAGCCACCTCGTCATGCAAGTGCAGGTGGACGATGCCATCAGGAAACTGACGCAGCAAAATGCCGAATCGCTGAAGGCCAGATTGCAGCAGAAGAACCTGCCGTTCACCGAGGTGAAGGCCGAGGGCATCAACCAGGTGATCATCACGGTTCCCGACCCTTCAAGGAATGGCGACATCGCCCGCGAGGCCGAGAACGATTTCGGCCAGGGCTGGACGGTCAGCGACCGTGGCACGACGCTTACCGCGACGCTCGACGAGGGTATGGCCAACCAACTGCGCGATCACAACACCGATCTGGCCAAACAGATCATCGAGAACCGCGTCAACGCCTTCGGCGTCACCGAGCCGGTTGTCGCGCGACAGGGCGGCGAGGGAACCTATCAGATTCTCATACAGATGCCCGGCGTCGACGACCCTGAGCGCGTCAAGAATACGCTCAACGCCGACTCGAATCTCGAACTGCGCCTGGAGGCCAAGGGCACGTCAGTCTATCCGAGCCGCGAGGCCGCCGAGCAGGCCATGAAAACCCTGCCGGGAGGCCCAGATCAATACGAAGTCTTCCCCTACCGCGAGCGCACGGCGGAAGGTGGTTCCGCCGCAGAGCAGTGGTTGATCCTCGAAAAAACCGTCGTCGTCAGCGGCCTGGACATGCGCGATGCCAGCGCCCGCCAATCGGCCACCGGAAGCTCGAATTACGAGATCAGTTTTTCGCTGACGCAAAACAGCGCCGGTCGCTTTGCCGATGTGACCGGCAAGAATATCAATGAATTTCTCTGCATCGTGCTGAACAACGAAGTCAAATCCAGGGCAACGATTCAGTCGCAGATTCACGATCAGGGGCAGATCACCGGTGCCTTCACCAAGCGCCAGGCCGAAGACCTGGCCTTGATCCTGCGAAGCGGGGCGCTGCCGGCGAAAGCGGTCTATCTCGAAGAGCGCACGGTCGGCCCGTCGCTGGGCGCTGACTCGATTCGCCAGGGCGTCACGGCTTCGGTTGCCGGCCTTCTGGCAGTCATCGCGTTTATGCTGTTCTACTATCGCGGCTCCGGCATCAACGCCGTGTTGGCGTTGGTTCTGAACTTGATTCTGTTGCTTGCGGCGCTGGTGATGTTCGGCGCAACCCTGACGCTGCCAGGAATCGCCGGGGTGATTTTGACGATTGGTATGGCCGTCGACTCGAACGTGCTGATCTTCGAGCGCATCCGTGAGGAATTGCGCAACGGCAAGGTGGTCGCATCGGCGGTCGACGTCGGTTTTGCGAAAGCCTTTCTGACGATCATCGATACGCACGTCACGACCATCGTCTCGGCCATCTTCCTGTTCGTCTTCGGCACCGGGCCGATTCGCGGCTTCGCGGTCACCCTGGTCGCCGGCCTGTTGGCGAATCTCTTTACAGCCGTTTTCGTATCGCGCACGATCTTTATGTGGCACTTGAACCGCAAGGCAAGAGTGGAGACCCTAAGCATCTAGCAGGGGCCAGAGGCCAGGGGCCAGGGGCCGGTAAAACCAGAACCGACTCCTGACCCCCGACCCCCGACCCCCTCTCTGAGGTATCATGGTTGAGCTATTTCGCAATCCTAAAATTAACTGGATCGAGGCAAAGAAGACGTTCATCGGCATCACGATTTTTCTGATGCTGCTGGGCGCGGTGATGGTTCAGGTGCGCGGCTTCAACGCCGGCGTTGACTTCACGGGCGGCACCCTGATGACGGTGCGCTTCACCGAACCGCCGAGCCTCGACCGTGTGCGCCAGGCGCTTGGCAAGGTGGGCATTCCGACAGACAAGGTGACGCTGCAACCGGTCGTCTCGCGTCCCAACGAATTGCTGATTCACGCCCCCCAGCTTGGCGCTGGCACAGAGGCCGAGCGCCGCGTCGATGAAGACAAGCGCATGATCATCCGCGCCATGCAAAGCCTCAATCCGGCAGGCGAGGTGGCTGCCGGCAAAGTCAACATCAATTCGATAGATGCCCCCGGCATCGAAGCCGAATTGCGCCAGGTCGACCCGTTCCATATCAATCAGCAGGTCTTTGCCACAGCCCATCCGTATCGCCAGGTCGGCGACCAGATCGTCAACTTCCGTGATCTGCAAAACAAAGGCTTTCTGAACGACATCAGCGCGATTCAGGGCCTCAATCTGACGGTCAACAACTTCGAGCAGTTCGACCAGAGTCGCGTCAAGCAGGTGATTCTCGACCTCTTCTATGCGGGCAAGATCGATTTGAACCTTGCCGGCACGTCGGAGATTGAAGATGGCCTCTCGCGCATCGATCCGCTCGGCGTTGGCGCGGGTAATGAAGCCTACAAAAATGCCGCGCAGGCGATTGCCGACTTCCGCAAAAACAGCAACGGCGTCATCCGCGATCTCACGCAGGTCCCGAACCTGTCGAGCGACCTCGTACAAAAGATGCAGGCGTATTTTACGGAAGGCTCGTTCGCCGTGATCTCCGCCGATGTCGTCGGCGCGGTGGTCGGCGCTGATTTGCGCAACCGCGCCATCTACGTGACGCTGGCGGCGCTGGCGGGCATGCTGGTTTACATCGCCTTCCGCTTCGAGTGGATTTACGGGGTCGCGGCGGTGCTGGCCGTCTTCCACGACCTCATGATCACGCTCGGCATCTTCAGCCTGTTCCAGTGGGAAATCAACCTGACGGTGATTGCGGCGCTGCTCACGCTGGTCGGTTATTCGATGAACGATACCATTGTCATCTTCGACCGCATACGCGAAAACCTGCGCTTCCGGCGGCGCGATTCTCTGGCGCAAGTCGCCAACGATTCGATCAACCAGACGTTGTCACGAACCGTGATCACGGCGGGATTGACATTCACCTCTGTGGTTGCGATTGTATTATTTGGGGGCGAAGTGCTGCGCGGATTCGCGCTGGCCTTGACCATCGGCATCATGATCGGCACCTATTCTTCGATTGCCGTCGCCAGCCCGATGATGCTCTGGTGGAATTATTGGACAAGCGGTAAAAAGCCGGGCAAGACGCCGCCGACGGCACGCACGGGCGAGCGCGTGCTGGCCAAAGTTTAATGATAGGGATTGTGGGCAGGGGTGCCGCGTGACTCGTTCGTGAGTCGCGGATGGATTCGCAGATTGCAATGATCTGTGGGGATCACCATTGATGCTGGCAATCAGGCAGCAGATAGCGGGGTCCAGATTCAGCTAGCGGCAATCAGTAATCACCGTCGGGAACAAAATCCGTGCAGGCGGTGTCTAAATCGCTGGAAGATTCAAAATTCCTTGACGAGACGGGAATGCGAGTAGTAGACTCAGCCGGTCTTCAGCCTGAACCTTTATCAGCAAGAAACCAGGGGATCCATCGGCTTCAAGTCTGAATTGCTTTACCCGTTTCGCTCTGAGACGGCAACAACTCCATATCAGATCGCTTCATCGCCCAGATGACGACATCCGTAGGCTGCGGGAGCTGCCTCTCAGACCGACCGAAGATCTATCGGAGGTAATCAGATGTCCGAGCAAATTCAGTTGGTGCTCTTCCTTTTGCGAGAGATGCTGATTCTGGCGGTGATGGCCGCGCCGCTAGCATTGATACCGGCATATCTCGCGAAGAAAAAGGGCCGCAGCTTCACCTTGTGGTATCTCTACGGCCTGTTTGCGTTCTTCTTTGCGTTCATCTGTTTCGATGTCTGGTGGTACACAGGTCAGGAGATGCTTTGGGTGCTGCTGCTCGGTATCGTCCTCGTCGCCATCCCACTTGCCCACTCGTGGTTTGCGCTGCCGGCAGCTCTCGATCATGAGCCGGATCACGATTTGATGTTTGGCAAGCTGGTCACCTCCAACGCCCAGACCATCGGCGATGACCGGATGATCTACTTCTTTGACACGATGGGCGTATGGGTGACGATCCTCTTTCTGATCATCGCGGTCACCGGCGTGCTGTTTGTGAATGCGCGCTTGAGCGACACCGGCGAAAACGTCACGCTGGTCGCTGCGCCGCCGCCGCCGCCAGCGGCTGCTCCGCCAGCGCCGCCGCCGAAGGTGACCAAACCGGTAGAGGTGCCGCAGTTCGCTTCGGTCAAGGAAGCGCCGAAAGAGATCAAGACGGTCGTCGAGAAGCGGCCGCCTGTGCCTGTGCAGACCTTTGAACCCAGTCCGGGTGGCGTACCGGGTGGCGTACCGGGTGGCGTACCGGGTGGGGTTCCCGGCGGTATTCCGGGTGGTGCCGGCGATGCGCCGCCGCCGCCGCCGCCGCCGCCAGCCGAAAAGAAAGAGGAGCCCAAGCCCGAACCGCCGAAGATCATTCGCAAATCGGGCGGCGTGCTGCAAGGGTCAGCGACCCGCCGCGTCGAACCGTCTTATCCGCCGCTCGCGAAAACCGCGCGGGTGAGCGGCGCGGTTGTGGTCGAAGTTACAGTGGATGAAGCGGGCAACGTCATCTCGGCGCGGGCCATTTCGGGCCATCCACTGCTCAAAGATGCCGCCGTCAATGCGGCGCGCGGCTGGAAGTTCACGCCGACACAGTTGAGCGGCCAGCCCGTTAAAGTCATCGGCACGATTACCTTCAACTTCAACCTGTGATCGTGTGCTGTCGCTTCTGAGGCCGGGCCGCGCGCGGCCCGGCTTCGCAATCAAAGAATCAAATTTGAATTCGGAGGGTTTCTACCAATGCTACTTCTTCAGAACATTTGGTTGGCGGGCAATAAGCTCGCATTCTTCATGCTACAGACTGCGGATCAAACCAAAGCGCCCGACGCGACGGAAGACTTCTCGCTCTGGGGCATGATTCAAAAGATGAAATGGCCGGCGCTGGTCGTCGCCATCGTCCTGGCCATCATGAGCATGTATTCAATCGCCGTGATGGTCGAGCGCTGGCTGACGTTCAACGCGGCGCGCAACCAGTCGCGCCAGTTCGCCCCGAAAGTGGCGGCAGCGCTGCGCGACAATCGCATTGACGAAGCGATTGCGATTTCCGACCGTCACAAGAAATCGCATCTGGCGATGGTCGTCAACGCCGGCCTGCAAGAGTTCCAGGCGCATCAGGCGGGGGCAGACATATCCGGAACGACGATGGACGCCGCGCGCCGCGCCTTGCAGCGCGCCACCGCTTTGAAGACGGCTGAGTTGAAGCGCGGATTGTCGGGATTGGCAACGATTGGTTCGACGGCACCGTTCGTCGGACTGCTCGGCACGGTCATCGGCATCATCTCGGCTTTCCAGGGCATGAAGGCTGCCGAAGGCACAGGCATCTCGGCGGTCGCCGGCGGCATTTCCGAAGCCCTCATCGAGACGGCTTTCGGTCTGCTGGTGGCCATCCCGGCGGTGTGGGCCTTCAACATCTACACCAACAAGGTCGAAGCTTTCACCATCGAGATGGATAACTCATCGTCGGAGCTTATCGATTACTTCATCAAGCGCCGCGAGCTTAAGTAAAGAGGTGACATTATGGGAATGGCAGTAGGCAGCGGTGAAGGCGGATTGGTCTCTGACATCAACGTCACGCCGATGGTCGACGTGATGTTGGTGCTGCTGATCATCTTTATGGTCATCGCTCCCATGTTGCAGAGCGGCGTCAGTGTGACGTTGCCGAAATCGAAGAATCCGGAAACCGATCCGAACATCATCAAAGAGACTTCGGCGGTGATCGCCGTGCCGGACGACGTCAATGTATATTTTGGCCGCGACAAGGTGAGCAAAGAAGACCTTGCTAACATCCTTAAGGACAAGCTGAAGGAGAAGTTCAAGGATAAGCCGCCCAACGAGCAGATCGTCTACATCAAGAGCGGCGTCAATGTGAAATACGAAACCGTTGTCAACGTCATCAACGCAGTGCGCGACTCCGGCTATGACAAGATCGGCCTCGTTGCTGAAAAAGATAAAGCCAAAACTGGCGGCGGCGGCGGGGCTCCGTAGTCTGCGTCCTCACAGAAGTGGCATTGGACGCCTTCTGGTAGAATCGCGGGCGCTCGGCTTCGGCCTAGCGCCCGCGCCAAGAGATTTTTAATTAAGGAGGGTGTTGCCGGCGGCGCGGCGCACAAGCGGTGCAGGCCAGCGCGGCTCGGCAGCTTGAAATAGTTATGGCACACGGAACACCAGACGAATCCGAGGGCGTACCCCACAGAAAGCTGGGGCTAGCGCCGCCGAATATCAACGTCACACCGTTGATCGACGTCCTGCTCGTGCTGCTGATCATCTTCATGGTGATCCAGCCGCATAAGGAGTCGAAGTTCGAGTCGCAGATTCCTGAAAAGCCGAAGGATACAGACCAGACACCGCCGCCCAACGACACCCTGCTGGTCGTCGAGGTAACCCGCGAAGGCGGCGGTCTGGATCAACAGGTGAAGCTCAACAATCGACCGATGCCGGTGACCGACCTTGAAGCCACCCTCAAAGGCATCCTCGATCAGCGCGCCCAGAATAATCCTGAAGCCGACAAGACCGTCTTCATCAAAGCGCCGAAAGACAAACTCTACGGCGACATCGTCTCAGTAATCGACGCCGTCAAGGGCGCTGGCGCGCAGCCTATCGGACTGCAAATCGACTTTCTACAGTAGCAAGGCATAGGAGGTATATCCCGTGAACCGAAAACATAACCTGGCGCTGCTGGTCGCGCTTCTGGCGCTGGTAATGGCGACACAGGGGTGCGGCGTGATCAACAAACTGCGCGCCAAGAACGCGCTCAACGAAGGCGTGCGCGAGTTCAACAAGGGCAAGTACGACGAAGCGGAGGTGAAATTCGCCAAAGCCGCGCAACTCAGCCCTGACCTGGCAAACGCCAAACTCTTCCACGCCCGCACCATCTACCAGCTTTACGATCAGCAACGCACCCCGGAGATGGCGCAGAAGGCGATTGATGCGTATCAGGACATCGTCAACACCAGCAAGGACAACCCGGAGTTGGTGGATCAAGCGCTGGCCTTTCAGGCGGACATCTATGACAAGGTGACGAAGTCAGCCGAAGAAAAAGGCGACGAGGGCAAGCAGAAGGCGGCGGAGTATCGTAAGAAATATCACGAAGTCCTCGAAGCCCGCGCCTCGCTGCCCGGAGCCAAGGACGAGACCAAAGCCGCCGTTTATTACAGCATCGGCCAGAGCTACTGGAGCGATGCGTTCAAAGCCAGCCGCTCTTATGTCAACTACGACGGCACGTTGAAACAGCCGATACCGCCCGATAAGGTCGAGCAGATGCGCCCGGCGATTCAAAAATCGCTACAGTATCTGAACCAGGCGTTGCAGTTCAATCCCGAATACGCCGATGTCTGGACGATCAAGAAATTGGCGCTGATGCAGGAGAACTTCATCACCTCCGACCCATCACGCAAGCAGGCGCTCAAGACCGAGATTGACGCCGCCGATAAGAAGGCCAAGGAATTGTACGAGAGGCGCAAGCAAGACGCCGCAACCGCCAATACGAAGGCCAGCTAGTCGGACGCGCGCTTCCCTTCTGTGCTAAAATTAAAGGTGACAGCTTCCCGTGAGGCTGTCACCTTTTTAATTTTCGACAGGGTTGTTATGCTTTCAGCGTATGGCTCTCTTTGCTTGCGCTTGCATCTGATCCGTCAGGTCATCAGAGGCAAACAAAGAGAGCCGCACTCGCATCCAGTGTCCAATAAAGAGCAATGATTCGTTTCGAGACCATCGTCGATAAAGTTCGCCAGAACCATCCCGGCGCGGATGAGGATCTGTTGCGCCGCGCCTACCTGTTCTCTGCCCGCCAGCATCGCGGCCAGATTCGCAAGTCGGGCGAGCCCTACCTGGTTCACCCGCTTGAAGTCGCTAATATCCTCGCCGAACTCAAGCTTGATCCTGTCTGCGTCGCTACGGGGCTGCTCCACGACACCGTCGAAGACACTGAAACGACGATTCAGGACATCGAAGAATACTTCGGCTCGGAGATCGCTCACCTGGTTGACGGGCTGACGAAGATTAGTAAGCTCGATCACGCTTCAAGCGAAGAGCGCCAGGCGCTCAATATGCGCAAGATGCTGCTGGCGATGGTCGATGACGTGCGCGTCGTACTGGTTAAGCTCGCCGACCGCCTGCACAATATGCGGACGCTCGAATACATGCACGGCGAAAAGCGCCGCAGCATCGCCCAGGAGACGCTCGACGTTTATGCGCCCATCGCCCACCGGCTCGGCATGAGCCGGGTTCGCGGCGAGCTTGAAGACCTCGCCTTTCGTTATCTCGAACCCGAAGAATATCAGAAGCTCAAAGAGTCTGTGGAAAGTCGCCGCGCCCGCTTGAACAAATTCCTCGAAGATGTCAAAGCGCGCATTCGCCAACTGGCCGATGAATCGGGCGTCCACATCCTGATGATCGATGGCCGGCTCAAAAGACTCTTCTCGATTCATCAGAAACTCAAGCGCCAGCAGATCACCATCGATCAGGTTTATGATCTGGTGGCCATCCGCATCATCACGGAATCAGTGAAAGATTGCTACGCCGCGCTGGGCATTATTCATGCGGCCTGGAAACCGATTCCGACGCGCTTCAAGGACTGGATTGCCATCCCGCGCGAGAACTTTTATCAATCGCTGCACACGTCGGTCGTCGGCGACGGCGGCCAACCCTTCGAGGTGCAGATTCGCACACTCGAAATGCACCAGATTGCCGAAGAAGGCATCGCAGCGCACTGGAAATACAAAGAAGGCCGGCGCGGCACGCATACCGATGAAGACGAAGCCTTCGTCTGGCTCAAGCGTTTGATTGAATGGCAGCAGGAAGTCAAAGATTCCCGCGAGTTCCTCGATTCGCTGAAACTCGATCTTTATCCGAACGAAGTCTATTGCTTCACGCCAAAAGGCAAAGTGATCGAGTTGCCGCGCGGCGCGACGCCGATTGATTTTGCCTTTCAGATTCACACGCAGGTCGGGTTGTCTACCAACGGCGCGAAGGTGAACGGGCGCATCGTGCCGCTGCGCTATCAACTGCGCAACGGCGATGTCGTCGAGATCATGACATCGCCGAACTCGCGGCCATCGCACGATTGGATGAACTTCGTCAAAACCTCGCGGGCGCGGTCGAAGATTCGTCATTACCTGGCCGAATCCGAGCGCACGACGGCGATTGAGTTGGGTAAAAAGCTCTTTGAAAAAGAGGCCGACCGTTACCGCCTGAGCCTGAAAAAGATGCTTTCAAATGGCGACCTCGACCGCATTGCGCCGGAATATGGCGCGGCGCGTGCCGAGGATCTGATGGCTTCCATCGGCTATGGCAAAATGCTGCCGCGCAACCTCATCGCCAAACTGTTGCCGCCCGACCGGGTCGCCGAACTGGAGCAGGAGAAGCGGCCAACGTTCAAACAGGTCGTCAAGCGCGCCCTTGGCCTGGAAGACCGCATCGTCGTCAAAGGCGTCGATGACCTGATGGTCTACCGCGCACGCTGCTGCAATCCGATTCGCGGCGAAGAGATTATCGGCTACATCACGCGCGGCAAAGGCGTGGCGGTGCATTCAACGCGCTGTTCGAATATGCCGAGCCTCCTGGTCAACCCCGAACGAATTATCGAAGTCGAATGGATGAAGAGCGACGGCACACACCCATCGGCTTATCCCATCACGATGCGGCTGATGACCGAAGATCGTCCGGGAATGGTGGCCGATGTGACAAACGCGATTGCCAGTGTCGGCACCAATATCCGCGACATTCGCGCCTCGCTCGACAACGAGGGGCGTGGCCAGTTGGTGCTGACGGCAGAGATATTCGATCTCAAGCATCTGGAACGCATCACCGCCGCCTTGAAGGGGGTTAAAGGGGTGATGGATGTCGAACGCATCAGCGGCGAACCGGCTGCCGATTAATCCATAATCCACCGAGCCTCACGAAGAAAGTGCCCGGTCACAGGTCGCTATCCGAAGCTCGCTTTTGCAGGCCCTGCCAGGGGGTTACGCCACGACTCCGCGTGCCTTCGTGGACTGCGGGCTGTGGACAAGCACCGGCGCATCTGAGATAATTTGCAATTTCAGCGAGACAGCAGATTCTTATCTGTGGGGAGTCAGGCCAGGTGAAAGAGCGTATCCAGACCGACAATGCACCGCAAGCGATTGGCCCTTATTCGAAAGCGATCAAAGCCAACGGCTTGATCTTCGCGTCAGGGCAGATCGCTCTCGACCCGGTGACGATGCAGGTCGTTGAGGGTGGTATACGCGAACAGACCGAACGCGTGATGCGTAATCTTGCCGCCGTGCTCGAAGCCGCGGGAAGCCAGTTGAATCGGGTCGTCAAGACGACGGTTTTTCTGGCGGATATGAACGAATTCGCGGATATGAACGAAGTTTACGGCAGTTTTTTTGACGAATTGCCGCCGGCGCGCTCGACGGTCGAAGTCAAGCGCCTGCCGCGCGATGTTCGGGTTGAGATTGATGTAATCGCTCTGGCGGATTAAGGGTGGGAATGACGGCAGGAATTTTGGATTTCAGATTCTCGATTTTGGATGGTAGAACAAGGCTCATCAACGCAATCGAGAATCTGAAATCCAAAATCCAAAATCGCTCAGGCAGCTTTGACGATTTTGCCAGCTTTCAGGCAACGCGTGCAGACGCGAACGCGCTGGGCGCGACCGCCGATCAGCGCGCGCACCGCTTGCAGGTTGGGATTGAAGCGGCGATTCGTCCGGTTGTTCGCGTGACTGACGCGATGACCGAACTGCGGCCCCTTGCCGCAGACATCGCACCTTTTTGACATGGTCTTACACCTCCGATGAGAATTTTGTGATGAAAGCAAAACGCAAGTTTAACACGGGCGGCATGTGCGCCGTCAATCCAATTTTGCGAAGGAGCAACGAAGTGTTCAGGTTCTCAAAGGCTGTTTTAGCAGTATTCGTTATCTTCGCTTCCCTGTTGGTCGCCGCCTGCAAAAACAGCAGCAAGGCCGACAATAGCGAAGCCGTAGCCAAGGTTGGGGCGCGCGAAATCACCATGAAACAGGTCGATAGCGCCATCAAAGATCAGCTCGATCAGACCGGCGGCGGCACCCTGTCGCCCGCCGAACTGGTCGCCGCGCGGCTCGGCGCGCTCGACAAGCTGATTCAGGAAGAAGCCCTTTTTCAGAAGGCACAGAAGGATAATCTCGCGCCCGACGATAACAAGGTGAATCAAGAGATTCAACAGCGCAAGCAGAAAGCGAACCTCACCGAAGATCAGTATCAGGCGCAGATCAAAGCAGCCGGCATGGGTGAGGACGAGGTGCGAGAAAAGATTCGTCGCGGGCTGGCTATTACGGCATTGCAGGATGCCCAGCGCGCCCGCGTCGCGCAACCGACGGATGAGGAAATCAAGAAGTATTACAGCGAGCATCAACCTGAGTTTCGCGCCGAGCGTGGCGTTGACATCTCAATCCTCGCCACCGACCCGGCCAATAACGGCGCGGCGGATGACGCCATCGGCGAGGCTCAAGCTGAACAAAAGATCAAAGCTATCTATGAACAACTCAGAGGCGGCGCAGATTTCGCAACCGTAGCGGCGCAGCGCAGCGAAGAGCCGAACACCGCCTTGCGTGGCGGCTCGGTCGGCTTTCGCACTGAGGATCAACTCAAGCAGATGTTTCCGACGCATCAGGAACTGGTTGGCCGCCTGATGTCCATGAACGCCGGCCAGTATACCGAGCCGATTCAAGAAAACGTGTCAAAGGCTTGGTACATCATCAAAGTGAATCAGAAGAACGAGCAACCACGCAATCTGACGCTTGAGGATATGCGCGGCAACATCACCAACGCCATCACGCAGCAGCGCCAGGGCATTCTCTGGAGCGCCTTCGTGCTGAATGCCGTGAATGATGCCGGCGTGAAGAATTATCTGGCCGAACGCATCGTGCAAAACCCGCAGATGATCAGCGAAATGAAGCCGTCGCAATTGCTCGACCAGTCACAGCAGCAGCAACCGCCACAGCAACAACAGCCGCACTTCGAGAATCAGAACAATTCTCCGGCGACCGCCAATCGCCCGGCAGCGACCGCTAACCGCCCGGCTGCTGCTAACGCCAACCGTTAACGCAGTCGCCAGTTGCCAGTTGCCAGTGATTCAGCATCACTACAACTGGCAACTGATAACTGACGACTGACCACTCTGCTCATGCTTTTCCGCCTCGAAGACGTTCACAAATCCTATGGCGCACACGAAGTGCTGCGCGGCGTCACCTTGCAAATCAATCCCGGCGAGCGCGTCGGGCTGGTAGGCCGCAACGGCGTCGGCAAGACGACGATTTTTCGCCTGCTGACGCGCCGCGAAGAAGCCGATAGCGGCGAAGTGATTTTGCTGCGCGGCCTGCGCATGGGATTGCTCGAACAACAACCCGTCTTTGCCGGCGATAAGAGCATCCGCGATGAAGCGTTGTCAGTCTTCCAGGCGATTCGTGAAATCGAAAACGAGATGACCCGCCTCGAACATGAGATGGCCGAGCGCCAGGGCGCGGCGCTTGATGAAGTGATGCACACCTACAGCGACCTGCGGCATCGTTACGAGATCGACGGCGGTTTTACTTATCAGGCGCGCGCCGAATCGGTGCTGATCGGGCTTGGTTTCAAGAGCGATGAGATGGGCCGTCCTGCCGATCAACTGAGCGGCGGACAGAAAGCGCGGCTCGCCCTGGCCAAGCTGTTGCTCGCCGAGCCGGATGTGCTGTTGCTGGATGAGCCGACCAATCACCTGGACGTAAACGCCGTCGAATGGCTTGAAGATTTTTTAAGCGAATATAAGCGTGCCTTCGTCATCATCTCGCACGACCGTTTTCTGCTCGACCGTACAGCGACCAAGATTATCGATATTGATGCGGGCCGCGCGAATGTTTACGCTGGCAACTATACGGCCTATGTGAAGCAGCGTGAAGAGCGGCGGCTTGTCCAGCAACGCGAATATGAACAGCAGCAGGAATTGATTGCGCGCACCGAAGATTTTATCCGTCGCAACATTGCCGGACAGAAGACCAAGCAGGCGAAGTCGCGCCGCAAGATGTTGGAAAAACTGGAGCGCGTCGATGCCGTGCGCCATGATCGCACCGCGAGTTTCGGCCTCAGGGAGGTCGCGCGCGCCGGCGATAACGTGCTGGCGGTTGCCGATGTCGCTGTCGGCTATGGACAGACTCCCCTGGCGCGCGACATCCGGTTTTTACTGAGGCGTGGCGAACGGCTGGGCATCATCGGGCCGAATGGCACCGGCAAGACGACGTTTCTGAAAACCCTCATCGGCGACCTTGAGCCGCTCGAAGGCGGCTTCACGTGGGGCGCAAATATTCATCTGGAATACTTCGACCAGGAACTTGAAAGCCTCGACCTTTCATCAACCGTGATCGAAGAGATTGCCGTCGCCGCGCCGCGCGCGACGCCCAACGAACTGCGCGGCTATCTCGCCAGATTCTTATTCACCGGCGACGACATCTTCAAACCGGTTGCTGGTCTTTCGGGCGGCGAGAAGAGCCGTCTCGCCTTAGCCAAACTCATCTACAGTCATGCGAATGTGCTGGTGCTCGACGAACCGACCAATCATTTAGACATCCCGGCGCGCGAGGCGTTGGAACAAGCGCTCATCGAATATCCCGGCACGATCATCACGGTTTCGCACGACAGATATTTTCTCGATAAGCTGGCGACAGAGATTCTGCACTTTGAGAACGGCGCAGCGGACTATCACACCGGCAGCTATTCGGAATTCTATGCCATACATCATCGCAAGCTGTTGATGGTCGAAGAGACCCCCAGGCCGCGCGCCGCGAAATCACCATCAAAGCCTCGCGTGAACCCGCAACTCAAACCCCGGCGTCGCCAGATTCAAGAGATCGAGTCCGAGATCGCGACGCTCGAAGCCCGTCTGGCTGAATTGACCGATCAGCTTGCCAACCCGGCGGCTGATTGGGCATCTGAAAAGTACGCCGAGATCGGCCAGCGCCAGAACGACCTGCAAACGCAACTCGAATCGCTTTACAGCGAGTGGGACGCCGCCACTCAACCGTAACAAGCGACGAGTGACAAGTGACAAGATTGATGCCCTTCAGTTTCCGAAACTCTGCTTCTTCTTGTCACTTGTCACTCGTCGCTTGTCACGGCTGAATTTCTTCCACAGCTTTTCCACACTATTTCCACAGGATAAACTTTGCGATTCAAGATGTTGGGCATCGCAAGAGAAACGCCACAATTTGTGGTGTACACTTAGAGCCGCGCTGTGCTACACTGCCGTCCCGTAGACAAGCGGTGAGCAACGAGCAGGTCGAGTCCTCAGAGGTCATACGCAGGCACAAATAAAAATCGCTCAAGCGGCATTTCCCCAGGCCGCGCGGGCCTTGCCAGTTTCATAAGATTGCCATGAATGAAAAAGATTTTGTCCATCTGCACTTACATTCTGATTTCAGTCTTCTCGACGGCGCGATCCAGATCAAGCCGCTCGCCAAACGCGCGCAGGAACTCGGCGCGCGCGCGGTCGCCATCACCGATCATGGCAATATGTATGGCGCAATCTCGTTTTATAATCAGATGAAGGGCACGGGCATCAAGCCAATCGTCGGTATGGAAGCCTACATCGCGCGCGGCAAGCACACCGACCGTGGCGACGCCCAGGGCGAGCGCGGCACGAATCACATCATCCTGCTGGCCAAAAACCTCGCCGGCTATCGCAACCTCGTCCAACTCTCCTCATTCGCCTTCACCAAAGGCTACTACTATAAGCCGCGCATCGATAAAGAGATGCTCGCCAACCACAGCGAAGGGATTGTCGCCCTGTCGGCTTGCCTGTCGGGGGTGCCGTCTTCTCTGTTGCTGACCGACAAGTTTGAGCAGGCGGCTAAACAGGCGCTTGAGTTTCAAGACATTCTCGGTAAGGGGAATTACTTTCTCGAAGTGCAGAATCACGGGCTCGACGAAGAGGTCAAGACGGTGATTCCGGGAATGATCGAGCTATCGAAGCGCACAGGGATACCGCTGGCGGCGACCAACGATTGCCATTATCTGAATCAGGACGACTGGCGGGCGCACGACATTCTGGTCTGCATCGGTGCCGGCAAAACCGTCAATGAGAAGCGCGGCATCAAGTACAAAGAAGGCGAATTCTACGTCCGCTCGGCCAAAGAGATGTGGCTGCTGTTTGGCAAGGACATGCCTGAAGCCTTGTTGAACACCGTGCGAATCGCCGAGATGTGCGAGTTGGAATTGCCCAAGGGCGAAAACCACTTGCCGAATTATCGCGTCCCCGAAGGCGAAACCATCGACAGTTACTTTGCGACGATGGCGCGCGCCGGATTTGAAGAACGCTGGCAGGCCCTCAAGAATCGCCCCGGTCGCAAGTATGACATTGACGATTATAAGCGGCGGCTTGAAGAAGAGATCGCCGTCATCACGAAGATGGGATTTCCCGGCTATTTCCTGATCGTCTGGGACTTCATCAATTATGCCAAGCGCAATCACATCCCGGTCGGCCCTGGGCGCGGGTCGGCGGCAGGTTCGCTCGTCGCTTATAGTTTGAAAATCACCGACGTTGATCCGCTGCAATACGATTTGCTGTTCGAGCGCTTTCTGAATCCAGAGCGCGTATCGATGCCCGACATTGATATAGACTTCTGCGTGCGCGGGCGGCAGCGGGTGATCGATTATGTGGGCGATTACTACGGGCACGATCATGTTGCCATGATCTCGACCTTCGGAACCATGGCCTCGAAGGCTGCCATTAAAGATGTCGGGCGGGCGCTTGAAATGCCTTACGCCGAAGTCGACAAGATTGCCAAGATGATTCCGCCGCCAGTGCGTGGCCGCAATGTCTCTATCGAAGACGCCATCAAACAGAACCCTGATCTGAAGAAAGCTATAGACACCGACGCGCGCGTCAAAGATGTCATCGAAATCGCCAAGCGATTGGAGGGCTGCTCGCGCCACTCGTCAGTGCATGCGGCGGGCGTAGTGATTTCGCCAAAGCCGATTCACGAGTTGGTGCCCGTTTCCAAGTCGGCTCGCAGTGCCAATGAGGATGAGATCATTACGCAGTATGCGATGGGCGACCTCGAAAAGACCGGCATGCTGAAGATGGACTTTCTGGCGTTGACGACCCTGACGATCATCGACGACGCCTTGAAGTCCATCAAGCGCGAAACCGGCCAGACGCTCGACCTTGCGCAGATTCCACTTGACGATAAAGCGACGCTGCAACTCTTCGCCGATGGCAAGTGCGCAGCGGTCTTTCAATTTGAAGGCGATGGCATGAAAGATTTATGTCGTCGTCTCAAACCGGAAGGGCTTGAAGACCTGGCGGCACTGAATGCGCTCTACCGTCCCGGCCCGATTGACTCCGGCATGATCGATGATTTCATAGATCGCCGTCACGGGCGCAAAAAAGTCAAGTATGACTTCCCTGAACTTCAGGAGGTGCTCGGCAACACGCTGGCGGTGATCGTCTATCAGGAACAGATCATGGCGGTCTTCCAGCGGCTCGCCGGTTATTCGCTTGGCGAAGCCGACCTGGTACGCCGCGCCATGGGCAAGAAGAAGCGTGAGGAACTCGATAAGCACAAAGAAAAATTCCTCAAGCAGGCAATGGAGCGCGGCCACGACAAAGCCAAACTCGACAAGCTCTGGCAAAGCATGGAAGGCTTTGCCGACTATGCTTTCAATAAATCGCATAGTGTGGCCTATGGTTATTTAGCTTACCAAACGGCCTACCTCAAAGCACACTACCCGACGCATTTCTGGGCCGCCGTGCTGTCGAACGAATTGAACAATACGGCGAAGGTCGTCAAGTATATCAACGAAGCGCGCACCCAGGGCATCGAGATTCAGCCGCCTGATGTCAACGTCAGCTTCGACAATTTCACTCCCAGCAGCAATACCATCCGCTTCGGACTGGCAGCGATCAAGGGCATCGGCCAGTCCGCCGTTTCCTCTATCGTCGAGGCGCGCAATAGCGGCAGCGCCTTCCGCTCGCTCTTCGATTTTACCGAGCGCGTCGATGCCAAAGCTGTCAACAAACGCGTCCTCGAAAGCCTCATCAAGTCGGGAGCTTTCGACACCATCAACCAGGATCGCGCGCAGCTTTTTGCGGCCATCGATTCAGCGATGGAAAGCGGCCAGCGGGCGCAGAAGTCGCGCGCCTCTGGACAGGTCGATCTGTTCGGTGCCCTGGCGGCGAGTATGGCTATGAGCGAGCCGCCGCTGCCGAGAGTCGAGGCATGGTCACCAACCGAATTGCTCAAAGGCGAGAAAGAGACGCTCGGCTTTTACATTTCAGGCCACCCGTTGATGCGCTTCGATCAGGCGCTGGCAGCTTTTGCTAACGCCGACATCGACCGCTTGCCGGGCTTTCATCACGGCGCTATTGTCACTATCGGCGGCGTCGTCATGGAAATGAATTTGAAGATGACCAAGAAAGGCGACCGCTTCGCGCTCTTTCAACTCGAAGATCAATACGGCTCCGTCAAAGTCGTCGCCTGGCCAGAGCCCTACGGCAAAGCGGCGAGCGTGTTGAAGAATGACGCGCCGGTGTTGGTGAAAGGCCGGCTCGAAATTGACGATGGCGGCGCGATGACGATCATTGCCGAAGAGGCGCAATCACTGGAAAACATCCGCGAGCGGGCGGCGCGCACGGTCATTATACGCTTCGGCGTCGAAGCCATCACTAGCGAACGGCTCGATACTTTACACGATCTACTGGACAGCCATCGCGGCGACTGCAACGTCCTGTTTGAAGTCGAATTGAACGATGGCCAGATGGCGCGCATTCAGCCGAATCAATTCGTGCGCGTCAAAGTGACGCCGGAGCTAACCAACAAGATTAAAGAGACGCTGCCTGAAGCGACCGTCGAACTGGCCGGGCAACGCGCCAGCAGCGCGGCGCGTTAGCGAGCGCGTGATCTATAAAACGGTCTGACCTGCGCAAGTGCGGCCAGGCACACGCGGGCACAAAGTCACTTGCCGACTAGTCACGCAACGCGAGTCTGCGACAATCCAGCCAGCGGTTCCCAACCGCAAGCCAAGCTCAAGTTGCCGGGATGAGGATTAATAATGGCTCGGTCATCCGTGTGCCAGCCGCCTATTCTACCATCCGTTTTATGCGCTTTCCTTCCGATCATATTGAGCAGCTTATTTCTGCTTTCACTTGTATACACGACAAAACGGTCTGGTTTCCCTCAGCCCCGAAAAAATTCTTCAAGGCTCTCCCTGTTTCACCGAAAGCAACTGCGCAGAACATCTTCGCATCGGAAGCAACCGTAGCTCATTCGATTCACTACAGCTTCTCTCATAGAAGCTTCCCGACCCTGGTTCTAAGGAGCTACCTATACAATTCGAGCTACTTGTGGCGGTAACGTAAGTGACTACCGCTCTGAGTGCCATCCTGTCGCTATCGAATCACGTAGCGAAGGATTCTCGCTGCCGTGTTCACACAAAGGAGCAATAAAGATGAAGATCGCTTTACTGCAAAGCGGCTCATGCAAGTCAGGGCTGGTCATGGTATTCGTGACGCTCACCGTCCTTGCAAATTCCCGCACGGCTTCTGCCGACGACTTTGCGGCGTTCGAGTTGAGAGGCGTCCGGGTTCAGATGAAGGATGGCCGCCAACTGTCCGGCTATCTACTGTGGAGGTCTGTCCTGTACAGATCGCCGGAAAACGCCAATGCCAGGTTTCCTCGCATCCTGCTCGATCCTAAAGCGTGGGATCCGGCTGATGGGAAACCGCCGGATGAGGTTTGGTTTTACAGGAAGGTGTTTCCGGTTTCAGTGACGCTCTTGAAACACCTGGATGGGAAGAAGTTCCTGGTGAGCACGCAGTCTGAATTTTTGAAGCTCAAGCTATCGCAGATCGCCCGGATTAAAGCCGTTCCGAGGATGAAGCATAACGGCTATGAAGGTGACTTCGCATTGCCTCTTCGCTCAGCGTTCGCAATCCGTCTGCTTACCAGTGAAAAGCCCCACGCGGTAATTCACGACATCGACTTCGATAGCTTGTGGATCAGTTACAATGCTCACATTGGCAAGAAAGAGTTAGCCAAAATCAGCGAGCAAATCCGTAGAGAATCATTACCACAGAAGCAGGAGAGAATGATGCGTCGCGCCAAGCGGCGGCGCATCGTTTTCCTTGAGGTCCCAACGGAATAAATGGCGGACGATCTATTAAGGAGATTTAATTTATTATGACGAAGATGCTCGCATTCTTAATCATGCTTCTCGGCGTTGCGAAGGACTCAGTGACTATTCGCGGCAGACGCGACTTGATCATCAACGCTCGGCACACCTGCTTGGCCGCTATATTGTTCTCACTCCTCGTGAGCATCGCATGGGGACAGGATAAGGCGGACCTGCGAATCTCCACTCTGACCAGGGAGTTGAAGCAAGGCGACAGCTTCGTTCGTTGGCGAGCCGCCAAAGCTTTGGTGCGAATCGGTTCATATTCAAAAGCTGCGGCTCCGGCTCTGATCGAAGCGCTAAAGGTCGAAGAGGGAGACATCAGCGACCGGGCTCGCGATGCTCTGGTGAAGCTCGGTGCGGATGCCATTCCCGACCTGATCAAAGCGTTGGGGGATCGAGATTCACTCGCTTATGGGAAAGCGATTGAAGCCCTCGCTGCTATTGGCCCGCCAACTCTACCTGCGTTGATCGAGGCATTGAAGGACGACAAAGACCTGCGTCTCGGCGTACTCGAAGCCCTTCGAGAAATCAACTTTCAAAGCTTAGACCCAAGGCCGACAACGCTGCTCCCAATCCTTTTTGAATCCTTGAAAGATCCGAACCCGGCCATCCGCAGGGCTGCCGTCCAAAATATCCGTTGCACTGGGGCGGAAGCCACGCAGGGTTACCTTGCGCTGATCGAGGCGCTCAAGGATCAAGATGCAGAGGTCAGAGGGGCTGCCGATTCCGCCCTCTGCTGTGCTGGCCTTGCGCCTGGGCATCCAGCCGTCCAGGCGGCGCTCGCTATACTGTTGGAGGCTTTGAAGAACCAGGACGCGAATGTTCGTAGCGGCGCGGTGCGGGCCCTTGCGAGCCTGAGATCAACCGCGAAGCCCGTGTTAGCTGCACTGATCGAGGCTTCGAAAGACGCTGATGAAAAGGTGCGCGCCAACGCCGCTCGGGCGCTTGGAACAATTGCGCCGACCGCCGATGCAGTCGTCGCCACTCTGTTAGTCGCGTTAAGAGATCCCGACAAGCGTGTCCGTAGCGCATCTGCTTCGGCGCTCAGGTCGGCTCCGGCAAGAGCAGTGGTCTACCCGCTGATTTTAGCATTGCAAGACCGCGAAGCATCCGTACGCCGCAACGTCGCTGAGTCTCTTGCAAGACCCAACGCCGGCTTCGCCGCTCCTCGTTTGATCCAACTAATGAGCGACCCGGACAATGAGGTTCGCAATGCCGCCGGCAGAGCCCTGGAAGCAATCGGGCCGGGCGCTACTCAAGCTCTCGTCAAAGCATTGAAGGATCCAGATGCAAACATTCGCAAGAGCGCCGCCTTGATCTTTGGAAAGGTGGTTCCAAAAGCAGCCCTGCCTATTCAAATTGAAGCGTTGAAGAACGAGGATGCATCGGTGCGAAGCTCGGCGGCGGCTTCTCTTGGAAGTTTCATGCAGGGGCCGGAGGCAGAGACCGTCATTCCGGCTTTGATCGAAGCGTTGAAGGACAGGGATGCGTCAGTTCGAAGCTCTGCGGCTTTTTCTCTTGGAAGTCAGGAGGAACCAAAGCTGGTCGTTTCCATACTTATCGCGGCGTTGAAAGATCAAGACCCGCAGGTCAGAAGTAAAGCCGTGAGCGCGCTGGGAGCCGTCTGGCCGCGTGTGACGGCGGCAATTCCTGCTTTGATCGACTTGCTTGGGGACTCGAACGCAGACGTTCTCAGAAATGCAATCGATGCGCTGGGCAAGTTCAACACGGAAGCGACCGCCGCTGTGATCATCCCTCGCCTGGTCAGGCTCTTGAATCGTCGGGACAGAGGAATTCGAGAAGCCGTCATCGGAGCACTGGCGGCAATCGGCGAACCTGCGGCTCCCGTTCTCGCCAAGCTATTGATGGGCCAGGACAGTTACCTCCGAATCAAAACTTACTACGCGCTCGTAGGTCAAGGGGATGTGTCCGCCTTGATTGCTGCTTTGAAGACCCGCGACATGCGCCTTCAGAGTCTGGTTGTCGAGGCGATTGACGAAATCGGCGAGGGTTCAAGGGGAAGCGTAGAGGGTACGGTTCTGTTATTTGATCCCGCTCGAAAGTATTTGTTCCATAAGGGCATGACTGGATGTGGATATGAGAACGAAGGCAGGACGATTTTCGTCACCGAGGTAGACAGTGGAAAGAGCTTCCCGATTCTCGCGAGTTGCAATTATTTGACGCTTGCCAGGTTCCTTGAGTATGGCGGGAAGAATTACCTGCTACTTACGGAAGAAAACGGTGGAGCCGGGAACCCTTCGTTCTGGCTATACGATATGCACGCCAATGAGTATGTCATACATGCCAAGGGCGAAATAGACGAGACAGAACCAGGGGTTTTCTCCTACGCCTACGCTTATGATGAGCATGACGCACTCATTCCTGCTGGAAAAGTTACCATAAAGAATCTCATAAACAGGGAAAAGCCATTAAGATTGCTGCCAAAGTATCCAATGTATGGGTTGACATTGAGAAGAAATACCAGGGTTTTTCACAGCCCCAACCTCGAACCCTGCCAACTCGACACTGAGTCTGACTCATTTGAGATCATCCGCAATGCAGGTACGCGGGTGTTGATCATCGAGAAATGCGAAGACGGCAGTTATGAGATTTACTACAAGGGAGCAAGGCATGTACACAAAGGAAGTCTGAAACCAACAAAGTGAGGCTGGCACACAGACGACCTTTTCGCCGCCGTTGCGCCGCTTGCCGCTGGCCTTTTGCCTTTTGCCGCGCATCAATGCTAGAGTTTCTCTTGGCCCCCACGGTGAATTTATTTGACTTGCCAACGAACCCGAACGCGGAAGATGGAATCTAACCGCGCAGATTGTCAAACAGGAAGTTGAGTTCATCAAGCCTTGGCCACAGTAACACGCAAAGCCAATACGCGAGTCATCAAGAAGCCGGAAGTCCGCCCGCCGCTGTGGCGTCGCATCTTTTCGCGCAAGCTGGCCATAGCCCTGGCCATCATGGCGCTGATCTGCTGTTCGATTTTCGCCTTTTTCTATGTCAGATACTCGGCGCTGATCGACGCGCGCTTGCGCGGCGATATTATCGTACGCACGACCGGCATCTACGCCGCGCCGCGCACGATTCGCCAGGGCTCCGGCGCAACGCTCGCCTCCGTCAGAGCCTATCTGGACGGCATCGGCTATGTCGATTCCGCCAAAGATGCCGACTCGAAGCGCGGGCGTTATAGCGATAAAGGCAATGCCCTGGAGATTCATTCATCGAGCGATGCCATCATCAACGGCGTGCGGCAATTTCCTGACATGTTGCTCGTCTTTGGAACAACCGGCAAAGGCGTAAACAAAATCACCGATCTCGATTCAAAGCGCAATCTCGACCAGGCGCAGCTTGAGCCGGAGATGATGACCGCTATCTCCAACGACAAGGCGCGGCAGAAACAGAAACTCGTATCATACAAAGACCTGCCGAAAGATTATGTCAACGCCGTCGTCGCCATCGAAGACCGGCAGTTCTTCAACCATTCGGGCATCAACGTGCGCGGCATCGCCCGCGCCGTCTTCCGCGATGTCAGCGAAGGCCAGATGCAGGAAGGCGGCTCGTCGATCACCCAGCAACTGGTCAAGAATTTCTTCCTGACGCCGGAACGCACCATGAAGCGCAAGCTGCAAGAGATGATGATCGCGGTGACGCTCGAAACCAAGCTCTCAAAGGAGCAGATCTTTCAACTCTACGCCAATGAAATCTACATGGGCCAATCGGGCAGCTATTCGATCAACGGCGTCGGCGAAGCGGCGTCGGCCTACTTCAACAAAGATGTAGTCAATCTCACTTTACCCGAAGCGGCGTTTCTTGCCGGGATCATTCGCGGGCCGAGCCTGTACTCGCCTTATCGCGATCCTGAGCGCGCCCGTGCGCGGCGCAATCAGGTGCTCGATGCGATGGTTGAAGCCGGCTACATTCCCAAAGACAAAGCCGACGCGACCAAAGCCACCAAGCTGGATATTCAACCCAGGCACACCGCCGTTAATAGCGATGCGCCCTACTTTGTCGATTACCTGCAACAGCAATTGCTCAACGAAGGCGTGGCGCGCGACCTGTCAAAGCAATCCTACAGGGTTTACTCGACGGTCGATCTCGACCTGCAACGCGCCGCTGACAAGGCGGTCAATGATACGCTGACGCAACTCGACCCTATCTTCGCCAAACGTAAGAAGAACCCCATTGCGCCGGGAACGCTACAGGCGGCGCTGGTGGCGATGAATCCGAAGACCGGCGAAATCCTGGCCATGTGCGGCGGTCGCGATTACGGTCAAAGCCAACTCAACCGCGCCGTCGATGCGAATCGCCAGCCCGGCTCCGTCTTCAAGCCAATTGTTTATGCGACGGCTTTGAACACCGCATACGACGATCAGGCTGACGAAAAGATCACCGCAGCGTCGCTGTTTATGGATGCGCCGGAGACCTTTCTTTACGGACGCGGGCAGACCTATTCGCCAGAGAATTTCGGCAAGACGTATGCGAATCAAAACGTCTCGGTGCGTGAAGCGCTGACCCATTCACTCAACGTCGTGACGGTGCGCGTTGCCGAAAAAGTCGGCTATGGCAAGATCGCCCGCATGGCCGAAAAGCTCGGACTGCCGAAGCCGCAGGTCTATCCGGCACTGGCGCTCGGCACCACCGAAGCGACGCCTTTAGAGGTCGCACAAGCCTATACGGCGTTTGCCAACGGCGGCGTGCTCACGGAATCCAGCGCCATCAAGCGCATGACGAATGGCAACGGTGTGGCGATTGTCGAATCGAAGCCGGAGACCCAAAAGGCATTGCCGCCGGAGATCGCCTGGTTGACGACTTCGATCCTGCAAGACGTGTTGAATCGCGGTACAGCGGCGCGCGCCCGTCTCATGGGCTTTAAGGCAATGGCGGCGGGCAAGACCGGCACGTCGCGCGACGGCTGGTTCGCAGGCTATACGCCGAATCTGGTTTGCGTCGTCTGGGTCGGCTTCGATGATAATTCAGAGCTTGGGCTTGAAGGCGCGAAATCGGCCTTGCCCATCTGGACGGCTTTCATGAAACAGGCGCTGGCGCTCAGGCCCGAACTTGGCGGCGACAGCTTCCCGAAACCCGATACCATCGTCAGTGAAGAGATCGATCCGGCGACTGGAATGTTGGCTACAGAAGAGTGCCCTGTCAAACGCACAGAGTATTTCATCGAAGGCACGCAGCCGACCGAACCCTGCAACGGCCATTCAGCCGACAAGCCGAGTGAGCCCGGATTGCCCGGATTCGAATGGCCCGAAGGAATGCCTGAAAAAGACAAGAAGCCGCCAAAGGATGGCGAAGACGTGCCGGACGACGCGCCGCCCGCTACCCGCAAGCAGATTAAAAAGGCAGCCGACAAGCCTTAACGGTACAGGCCATCTTCACATTACCTCCCTGCCAAAGCCTCGGTGATGGGCAAGCCTCACAACCTCTGCAACCGTTTTCACGGTTTGGCCGAGGCAAACCGATTGAGCCGTTCAGAAGCGCGCCGTAGCAGCCATTCACCGCGATGAAACGCGGCGTTATTGAGAAGACCTTTCTCATTCCATAACCACGGCATCAGGTTATCGAAGACCCTTGCTATATCCGCCGTCTTCCGTTATATCAATGGCGTCAAGTCAGATGGAATAGTTGAAAGCCCCCTATCGTCCAGCGAGAAACGGTGTGAATAGCATCATTCATAAAATCAGTCTGACGTGTGTTGCGCTGCTCATCGCTTTGGCGAGCGGAGTAAGGACAGGGCACGGCACAACCGCAGCATTCACCGCCGATGACGACCTGATCACCGGCGCTCGCGCCATCGTCATCGGCAAAGTGCAATCGCTCGCCTGCCGCCTGGATACGGAGCAGGATCGTATTTTTACCTACATTACGCTCAGCGTCGAAGAGACGCTCAAAGGTGAAATCGCCGAGGGCCGAATTGTTCTCAAAGAAGAAGGCGGCGAGGTTGCAGGCCAAGGCAGCATCATCTTCGGCACGCCGCAATTCTCGCGCGGCGAGCGCGTCTTGCTCTATCTCGATACGTGGCGCGACGGCAGCCTTCGGGTTCATCAAATGTCATTCGGCAAGCTGACGATCATTGAAGACCAGGCGAGCGGCCAGGCGTCGTTGGTTCGTGCTGATCCGGTTTGCGAAGCACGCATCGAACAAGCGGCGCATCGACCTACTCGCGCCGGGCTTACTGATCATATAAGGCTGGACGATTACCGCCGCATAGTGCGCGAGCGGCTTGCGGCAAACTGGCAGCGCGCCCAGGCATTCGAGGCCGCAAACTACGCAGAGGTTCCAATGCTCGCGCAACCGCGCGAATACGACCGCGCGTTAAGCCGTGGAGAGATGCAACCCCAGTTCATCTTGCTCTACCCGGTGAAATCTGTGCGCTGGTTCGAGCCCGACAACAACCAGCCGGTGACTTTCTATATCAACCCTGACGGCGCGCCCAACCCAGAGGTGATTGATGATGTCGGAGCCGCGATGAATGCGTGGTCAAACGTCGCCGGCTGTACGCTGCGCGTGGTGAACGGCGGCGCGCGCAGTGTCTGCGCTACGCAACGGAGCTTGAACGCCATCACCTTTAACAACTGCGATCTACGCTTCTCGCCGACGCCCCAGCAGGGTCGAATTATCGCCCTTGGCGGATTGAAGTGGACGAGCGACATCACCAAACAAGTCAACGGCCAGACATTTGTGAAAGCCGCTTACGGGTTCGTTTCCTTCAATCCATATACCGCTGAAAGCTATAATAATCACTGCAATCTTCGCGAAGTGGCGACCCACGAACTGGGCCACGCACTGGGGCTCGGACACTCGCAGTATCCTGATGCAACGATGCTTGGCACGGCGCACTTCGATGGTCGCTGTGCCTCAATCACCGACGATGATGCCAACGGCATTACCTTCATCTATCCGGTCAACGATCTCGGATCGCGCCCGCTGGCAATCGACAGCGACCCGGCGCTCCCAGATGGCGTTGATCAGATTCGCTACACCCAAGCCATGCTCTCTTCCGGCGGAATCTTGCCGCACACCTGGAGCCTCGTTCCCGGTTACGGCAGGCTGCCCAACGGCGTCGCCCTGAATACTGGCGGCATCGTCTCAGGCGTGCCGCTTGAAACCGGCTCATTCGATTTCAAGGCGCAGGTCGTGGACGGCGTCGGCAGTTTACTGCAAAAGTCTTTTTCGATCATCGTGCGAGAACCGCTCGCCTATGATTCGCGTTACATATCGCAAAGTGTGATCTCAACCGTGCAAGCGGGCCAGCCATTCACCACGAGCCTGAAATGGTTCAACGTCGGCAGCCAGATGTGGGATGCTTCAACCGTTATCCTGACATCGCAGAATCCTACCGACAACAAGACCTGGGGGGCCGCGAGCTTCCCGGTTTCAGGCTTCACTCTCAAGAGCGAATCGTTAGTAATTCAGTTCACACTAACCGCGCCGCCGGTTGCCGGGACATACAATTTTCAATGGCAGTTGGCTCAGCCGGGCAAAGGCATTTTCGGGCAGCCGTCGGCAAACCTCCAGATCATCGTCACCCCCGGCCCGCCAACGATAGACAGTAGCGGCCCCCTGCAAGCCATCGCCGGTACGGCTTTCAATTATCAACTCAGCGTAGCGGGCGGCACGCCGCCTTACACCTGGTCAATCGTCAGCGGCGCGCTGCCTTCGGGATTGAGTCTGAATTCGCAAACCGGGCTGATATCCGGGACGCCCGTAACGGCGGGCTCTTCGACTTTCACCGCACAGGTCATGGATGCCGCCTCGCGCGCCGCGCAGAAGCCGCTTTCAGTCATCGTCGCGCCGGTGGGGGGCTTGCCGTTGATGCTTAACCTGGCAGCGACCCTTCAAGCCGTCAAGGGCGAGCCGTTCACCTATCAGCCGGAGGCGACCGGCGGCACGCCGCCTTACACCTGGTCAATCACCGCAGGCGCGCTGCCGGCTGGGCTGACGCTCAACGCCGGCACGGGCGCGATAACCGGGACAGCCTCCGCCAGCGGCGATTTCACTTTGACGCTCACGGTGCGTGACCAACGCAATGCGAGCGCCGCCGGCTCAATTGCAATCAAAGTTACAGAACCGCAACCCGCGCCGATCATCAGCAAAGTAAAATATAAAACCGGCAAGCGAAAATTGATTGTGAACGGCGAGCGAATTGACGCGAATGCCGTGCTCTTTGTCGATGGGGTGCAAGTATCGGCGCACTTCGACAGCGGCGCGCTGATCGCCAAGCCTTTGTCACTCAGTTCGGGGACGCACGAAATCCGCGTCGTCAATCCGGGCGGCATCTCTTCGCCCTCCTACAGCCTTACCATCAAGGATTAAAGAAAAAGAAAATATCCACGAAGAGCACGAAGGATCACGAAGAACCAGAAAGCCTTTGAACATCAGTTATTCTCCTGCCTCCCTTCGTGTTTCTTCGTGTCCTTCGTGGATAAATATTTTTCTTGCAGCGGTGTATTTTTGTTTGGCCTTGCCGCTCTGCTTGCATGGGTAAATATCTCAGGTCCTCCAGAGGCGCGACGGGGCTCGCGTCTCTATTTTTTTGTGCCGTTGACCTTGCTGAGTGTGAAGCTTAAAATGGTTGCTCGGTTCGCACCCAGCATGATGACGAAAATAATTCACGGCTGACCAGGAGGATAAGATGAGCGGACGGATTCAAGAGATACTCGGCGCTGAAGCTGAGAGCCTGCTGTCGTATCAAAGCAAAACCATTCCCAAAGATAAGCTCCACCTGCCGGGGCCGGATTTTGTCGACCGCGTGGTCGCCATTACAGATCGCTCGCCAGTGGTGATGCGCAATCTGCAAACCATGTACAACACCGGGCGGTTGTCGGGCACGGGCTACCTGTCGATATTGCCCGTCGATCAGGGCATCGAGCATTCGGCGGGTGCCTCGTTTGCGCCCAATCCGATGTATTTCGATCCGGCGAATATTTGCCAACTGGCCTTCGAAGGCGGCTGCAACGCCGTGGCAAGCACCTTTGGCGTGCTCGGCATTGTGGCGCGCAAGTACGCGCACCGCATTCCGTTCATCATGAAATTCAACCATAACGAGTTCCTCACCTATCCGAACAAGTTCGATCAGATTCAGTTCGCGTCAATCGATGCCGCCTTCAATATGGGCTGCGTCGGCGTCGGCGCGACGATCTACTTCGGCTCGGATGAATCGACGCGCCAGCTACAAGAAGTCTCGGAAGGCTTCGAGCGCGCCCACGAACTCGGCATGTTCACCGTCTTGTGGTGCTACCTGCGCAACCCTGCGTTCAAGACCAAAGCGGCTGATTTTCACACCTCGGCTGATCTCACAGGGCAAGCCAATCACCTGGGCGTCACCATCCAGGCCGACATCATCAAGCAGAAGATGCCGACCAACAATGGCGGCTATAAAGCCCTGGCCTCGAAAGAAAATCCCTACGGCAAGATTTCCGAACTGGTCTATACCGAACTCACGACCGATCATCCGATTGACCTGACGCGCTATCAAGTGGCGAATTGCTACATGGGACGGGCCGGGCTGATCAACAGCGGCGGCGAGTCGGGACAAAACGATCTGCAACAGGCGGTGCGCACGGCAGTCATCAACAAACGCGCCGGCGGCATGGGGCTGATCAGCGGGCGCAAAGCATTCCAGAAACCGATGAACGAAGGCATTGAAATCCTCAACGCTATCCAGGATGTTTATCTGGCTGAGGATGTCACCGTCGCTTAACTCGGAGATGACGATGATCCGAAGGCGCGGCGGCAACTTCCGCGCCTCTGTAATTTTTTTTCATTACAGGTTGACTTCATGGACGAAGAGCATGCCCCCAACGTGACGATTCGCGACGTTCTTGATTTGATCTCTCAGTTGCGCACGAGCGCCGTCGAATTCCAGGAACACATCGATATTTATTTCAGTTCGGAACAAGACTGGCAACGCATCAAGGATCGCTTCGTGACTTTTGAAGAGCGCTTCATCTCGCTCGAAGCGCGCCTATCGAACGTCGCCCCCGAACCCATCTGGCAGGAAGATGAACTGGACTACATGATCCGCGAACTCCGCAGCATCGGCCAGGATTTCATCGAAATGCGCGAGGAATTCTTGCGCGCCTTGCAGGAAGCGCCAGAGCGCGTCATGTAAACCACAGGCAGGGAAACGTCATGAATGCAAAATGATGAACGATGAGTGTAAAAGAGAACGGGCGGTTTTTCTGTTCATCATTCATCACTCGTCATATTCCTCTCCTGTAGCTTACTTTACTTCCTTGATGCTGGTCGGCTTGGCGAAGAGTTTGTCAGGAATGCTCGCGTTGAGGTTGACTTCATCGAAGCTGACGCGACCGCTCTGCTGGCCGTTACGATAGAAATCCTGTATTGTAGGAAACATTATGCCGCTGAAATCCACCCATCGGAAATAGCGCGTCTCGCTGGTCGCCGATCCTTCAGCCGTCACCGATTTGTACTCGATGCTCAACGGCAGGTGGCTGCGCGAATCAAAGTGAATGGTTCCCTGGCCGCCGTCGGCAAAGTCGACGCGCACGGCTTCGGAAAACGTGCTGCGCCACGGCTCGCGCCGGCCAAGGTAGACGAGCGTGACACCCTGTTGGGCATTGGCGACGCGCAACAGATTATCCAGTTCGTAACGCACGCCCTGTTGAAACTGCTTCACTTGCTCGTCGGTCTGGTCTTTGATCTGCTTGGCTTTCCCGTCGTAGACCCAGTTGGCGACCTCCGAATTCGCTTGCACAACTTTATAATCGCTCTTGCCGAATTCGAGGCGTTCGCGGTTTGGGGCGATATAATCGATAAACGCCTGAGGATTGCCCGACACGCCTTTTTCATAGGCGGTGAACTGGCCGCGCGTCATCGTCGTGCGAACTTTCAAATAAGCCTCACCGCCGCGCGCTTTGATGCTGGCGCGCACCAGGGCGAGCGCCTTCGCCGGATCGTTCTCGTCCTGCTCCTGCGCCAAACCAACGTTTGTAGCGATCAATACAAATGCCAGCAGCCAATACGCAAGCGTCTGTCTTCCCTGCACCGGTTTGCCTCCAGAGTGAAACCAGGGCGAATCTTCGCCCCTGTCGCACAGGCGGTTAGCTTGCGCGACACCAGAACCAGTATACCATGTGGCTCACGCCAAACACTCCTGGTGAAAAGCAGGAACGGCGCGGTAGTGACCCGCGCCGCTCTTGCCAATAGTCTCCCAGGCTTCCCTAGTCTTTACTGGTCTTGATCTTCATCTGGCCGTCTTCAAAGTCGGCGAGAAAGTAATCCGACTCTTTCCAGCGCGTCGTCACCGGCAGCTTGACCAACTCGTCAATCGTGCGCTTGAGGAAGCGCGCTCCGTAAGCCGGACTGAAACCTTTTTCGACCAGATGAATCAACGCCGCTTCGCTGACTTCGAGTTCCTTGCCCTGCCGCCGCATCTGCTTGCGCAAGGTGTTCAGGTAAAGCTCGGCAATCTGCTTGACTTCATCCTGCGTCAGCGGCGTGAAGACGACGATCTCATCAATGCGGTTACGGAACTCCGGCGAGAAGCGTTCTTCGGCTGCCTTGATGACTTCGCGGTTGATCTGCGAGATGTCGGCGGAGGTCTTCGTACCGAAGCCCAGCGGCTTCATGTACTTTTTGAAATTATCCGAGCCGAGGTTCGATGTCATGATGATGATGGCATCCGACAGATAAACCTTCTTGCCGCGCCCGTCGGTGATCCAGCCTTCATCAAAGGCTTGCAGGAACAGGTTGAGCAAATACGGCGAGGCTTTCTCGATTTCGTCGAGCAGCAGCACAGTGTAAGGATTGTCGCGCAGGCGTTCGGTCAGGATGCCGCCGCGTTCGCTGCCGACAATGCCGCGCGGCATGCCGATCAGCTTTTCGACCGCAATCGTGCCGTCTTGATACTCGGACATATCAATGCGGATCATCTTGTCGTCATCGCCAAACATGAACTCGGCGACGGCCTTGGCTAATTCGGTCTTGCCGACGCCCGTCGGCCCCAAAAACAAGAGCACGCCATCGGGCTTATAAAAGTTCTCTTTCAGTGGCCCTTTGTTCAGGCGCAAGCGTTGCCCAACGGCTCTGATCGCTTCCTTCTGACCGATGACGCGCGCCGCCAGCGCATCGTCCATGTAAAGGAAACGGTCGTTGGTATCGCGGAAGATCATGTCGCGCGGGATGCGCGATTCCTGGCTGATGACATCAATGATGTGCTCGCTTTTGACTTCGGCGGTTTCAGGATTGTTGATCTCGACTTTCACCGATGCGGTGTCGAGCCAGCCGATGACTTTATCCGGCAGGTGGAGATTGCGAATGTAGCGCGGTGCCATCTCCAGCGCCGTCTCTATCGCTTCGTCAGAAATCGTTACCGAGTAGTTGCGCTCCAATCGTGGGCGCACGCCGACGACGATCTTGCGCGTGTCTTCGACCGAAGGCTCGTCGACTTTGACGAGGCGGAAGCGTCGCGCCAGGGCTTCGTCTTCGGCGATGTATTCCTTGTACTCGGTCATGGTAGTCGCGCCGACGATGCGAATCTCGCCGCGCGCCAGCGACGATTTGAACATATTCGCCGCGTCGGAACTGGCTCCCAGAGCCGACCCTGCGCCGATGATCGTATGCGCTTCGTCGATAAAGAGGATGAGATTGTCGCGCTCTTTGACTTCGTTGATGATCCCCTGTATGCGCTCTTCAAACATGCCGCGCAGCATGGTGCCAGCGACGATGCCCGACATTTGCAGTTGAACGACGTGGGAATTGCGCAGCCGCTGCGGCACCGATTCCGGCTCAAGCTCGATCTTGCGCGCCAGGCCCTCGACTACCGCCGTTTTGCCGACGCCCGCCTCGCCGACCAGCATCGGCGAATTGGCGCGCTCGCGGTGGCAGAGGATTTCGATCATCTGGCGAATCTCTTCATTGCGCCCGATGACCGGCGGCAGCTTATCCTGGCGGGCGAGTTTGTTGAGGCTGACGCCAAAGTGTTTCAAGTAAGGCGGCAACTCATAACGGCGGCGATATTTTTCTTCTTTCTCTTCGTGGCTGCGCACTCGTGTTTGAATCTTTTGCATGACCATCTCGCGGTCAGCGCCCAGGCGGCGCAGCAACTCGACCGGATAGCAATGCACGTCCTTGAAGAGTGCAACGAACAGGTCATGCGATTCGATCAAGCGCCGCCCGCGTTCGTGCGCCTGCTTGAGGGCGTTTTGCAACAGCGTGCGCATCGCCTCACTGATCTTCATGCCGCGACCGAGATAATCGCGCTGGCTCAACTTGTTTTCAAGCGATTGCAACAAAACTTGCGGGTCGAGGTTGAGGCTCTGCATCACTTCGTTGAAGAATTGCCGCTCGACCTCGGCAATCGACAGCAGAACGTGCTCCGGCGCTAGCTGGTTGTGGTCGCGCGAGCGTGCCTCATCGTAAGCCTTGCGAATGAGCTTGCGGCCACTATCAGCGATTTTGTCTGTATAAATCTCTAAATCAATCATGTCTGGTCTACTTCCTACCGGGGATGGGTCGTTGTGAATCCAGCATAAGTGCTCACTTGATAATCAGTTTCAACGCACCAATGATTCATCCTTCCCAAGTATAGCATAATAAAAAACATACTCAACAACTGCCTCATTTGACGCGAAAAGTCGCCGCATGAGCACGTTTTTGCAGCCCTGTTTGACACTGTGGAAAGGCGCTTTCTATAATCAAATGCTTGTACCGTTTGTCAGAAACGCAACCGGCTGAGCATTGGAGATACGAATGGCCGACGAGCAACCGCAGGCACAGGAACCAGAGTTTAATGACCAGCAACTGGAGCGGCAACGCTCGCTTGAAGAGATCGTCCGACTCGGCGTTGATCCCTTTCCTCACAAATTCGAGCGCACACATAGCATCAGCCAGATCGTCCACGAATACGACGGCGAATCCCGCATAACCGGCGAAGAGCTTGAAGCAAACAAAGTGCGGGTGAAAGTCGCCGGGCGCATTCACGCCATCAACAAGATGGGCAAAGCCGCCTTCATACGCTTCACTGATGGCGGCGAATTGCTGCAAATTTACCTGCGCTCGAACGAGGTGGACGAACAGACCTGGGCGCTCTTCAAGCTGCTGGATCTCGGCGATTTCATCGGCACCGAGGGCCGGCTGTTTCGCACACGTACCGGCGAGCTATCGATTCACGGCGAAGCGCTCGTCTTTCTTGGGAAAGCGTTTCTGCCGCCGCCCGACAAGCATTATGGTTTGCACGACGTAGAGGTTCGTTACCGGCAGCGTTACGCCGACTTGATTGCCAACCGCGACGTGCGCCGCGTCTTTGAAAAGCGCGCCGAAACGATTCGCTTGATTCGCCAGTTCTTCGATGGGCGCGGCTACATCGAGGTCGAAACGCCCATGCTGACATCACTGGCGACGGGCGCGGCGGCGCGGCCATTCAAGACACATCACAACGCCCTGGACATCGATCTTTATGCGCGCATCGCCCCTGAGCTTTTCTTGAAGCGGCTGATCGTCGGCGGCTTCGAGAAGGTTTACGAAATCAATCGCAACTTTCGCAACGAAGGCATTGATCGCTCACACAATCCTGAATTCACGATGCTGGAGTTTTACGAAGCCTATTCGGAATACGAAGACCTCATACGGCTGACCGAAGAATTAATCGCCGGCATTGCCGAGCGTGTCGGCGAAAAACTGCGGCTGCCTTACGGTGAGCTTGAGATCGATTTCACGCGCCCGTGGCAACGGTTGACGATGCGCGAAGCCGTCGTCGCTTACTGGCCGAATGACGAGGAGAAGCCGACGGTTGATGATCTTTCGACTCGTCAGGGATTGGTGGCGTGGGTCGAACGGCTGCCCGGCCATCTCAGGTCTGAGATTTCGGATGTCCAGAAACTCAGCGCCGGTTATCTACTTGGCGAACTCTTCGAGGCGGTGGCCGAGAAGCATCTCATCAATCCAACGTTCATCACTGAATTTCCGACTGAGTTATCGCCATTATCGAAACAGAGCCGGCGCGACCCGCAATTCGTTGACCGCTTCGAGTTGTTCATCGCCGGCATGGAAATCGCCAACGGCTTCTGCGAAATCAACGATCCGCGCGATCAACGGCAGCGCTTTGAAGATCAGATGAAACGGCGCGCGACGGGTGACGACGAAGCCATGGTGATCGATGAAGATTACATCCGCGCGCTCAGTTACGGCATGCCGCCGACCGCCGGTGAAGGCATAGGCATCGACCGCCTGGTGATGTTGCTTACAAATTCACGGTCGATCCGCGATGTCATCTTGTTCCCGCACATGCGCCCTGAGAGCGGGGGCCGGGGGCCGGGGGCCGGGGGCCCGTAGGACGCGGTTTTCTACCCGGCCTCTGGCACCTGACACCCGGCCCCTATTTGATATGCCTTACGAATTATTCATCGCGCTGCGCTATCTCAAAGCGAAACGAAAGCAGGTGATGGTTTCGGTCATCACGGTGATTGCCATTGGGGCGGTCGCCGCAGGGGTGGCGGCGCTGATCACGGTGCTGGCGATGATGACCGGCTTCCGCCAGGAATTCCAGACCAAGATTCTTTCCGGCACGGCGCATCTCAATCTCGGTCACAAGACGCGCGAGCCGCTCACCGATTACCGTCAGTTGGTCGATAAGCTGAACCAGTTGCCACATATTCGCTCGGCGTCGGCGACGCTCTACGAGCGCGTGCTGATTACCGGCACGAAACAGACAGAGGGCGCGATACTCAAAGGCGTGGATATGAGCGCGCCGCCGGCGACCAACGAGGTTTTTCAGTTTGCCACCCAGGGCGATCCTCAATTACTGGCCGAGCCTGAAATCCAGACGGATTCGGATGTCAAGATTGATCGCATCTTCGTCGGGCGCGGCCTTGCCCAACTGGTCGGCTTGAACGTCGGCGACATCGCCACGATCACTTCTCCGCAAGGCCACCTGACGCCGTTGGGCATGGCACCGCGCATTAAAGATTACCGCGTCGCCGGCATCTTCTCGACCGGCTTAAACGATTATGACGAAGCCTGGGCTTACATCTCGCTCGACGCGGCGCAACGCCTGTCCGGCAGCCAGGACGTTGCCGAGATAATCCAGATGAAAGTCGATGATGTGGATAACGTCCAGGCGATCAGCCGCGAAGTTCTGGCTGCGGTCGGCGACAATTACGAGGTGCAGACCTGGCAAGAACTGAACGCGCCGATCTACAGCGCCCTTAGTTATGAAAAATACGTTTCCGGCATCGCCCTGCTGATTGTCATCGGCATCGCCGCGCTCAACATCATCACCGTGTTGATTATGATCGTGCTCGAAAAGCAGCGCGACATCGCCATACTGAAATCTATGGGCGCGACCAATCGCAGCGTGATGTGGTTGTTTATGCTGCAAGGCTTGTTGATTGGCGCGGTCGGCACCGCCATCGGCGTGATCATCGGCGCGGGTTTCTGTCACTTCGCCAACCTCTATCATTGGATTGGGCTGCCGGCGGGAGCTTACGCGCTCGACTACCTGCCTTTTCACCTCAGTGTAGCCGATGTCACAATCGTCGTACTGGTGGCTATCGCCATCAGTTTCTTATCAACCCTCTACCCTTCGTGGAATGCCGCGCGCATCACGCCCGTCGAAGGCTTGCGCTATGAGTAATCTTGCGGATTGCGGATCGCGGAATCTAGAATATTATTTTGATGGCCGATGAATTAAAGACTCTCGTTGACAGCGCAGTCATTGAGACACCGGACGCGCCTTCCACGTCTCCGCAAGCCGTAATCCGTAACCCCCGATCCGCAATCATCAAAGCCGAGGGCCTGACAAAAATCTATGATTCAGGCAACAGCCGCGTCGTCGTCTTTGACGGTCTGCGGGTTGAGATCGCGGCGGGCGAGATGGTCGCGGTGGTCGGCCCGTCTGGGGCTGGAAAATCGACCCTATTGCACCTTTTAGGAGGATTGGACAGAGCAAGCAGCGGAGCCGTAAAAGTGGCTGAATTTGACATCTCGAAACTCAGTGATGTAGACTTGGCACGGTTTCGCAACAGGGAGATTGGGTTCATCTTCCAATTTCATCACCTGCTGCCTGAGTTCTCAGCCGTTGAAAACGTCATGATGCCGCTGCTCATCAACCGCAGCTCGTCGAGAGCGGCGCGCGAGCAGGCTTTGTCTTTGCTTGAGGCCGTCGGCCTGGGGGATCGCGCAACGCACAGGCCCGGCGAGTTGTCAGGCGGCGAACAGGCACGCGTCGCCTTGGCCAGAGCGCTGGTCGCGCGTCCACGCTTGCTTCTGGCAGATGAACCAACGGGCGACCTCGACAGCAAAACCAGTGAAAGCATTCATACCCTTCTCAAGGAGGTGCACAGATCGCAGCGCCTGACATCCATCATCGTCACACACAATGAGCGTCTGGCTTCGATCTGTGACCGTGTGCTCCACCTTGAGGATGGACAATTGCGAAACGGCTAACGCCGTAATGTAGATTACCGGATTTTAGATTTTGGATTTTAGATTACCGGACTGAAGCAACAAGTGGTCACCGCCGGTTCCCCAATCCAAAATCCAAAACCTAAAATCCAAAATGGATAAGCGGAAGCGAATATGTTCGAACGTTATACCGAGAAAGCGCGCCGCGTCATTTTTTTCGCCAGATATGAAGCCAGCCAGTTTGGCGCTCAGGCCATCGAAGCGGAACACATCCTGCTCGGCCTGCTGCGCGAAGACAAACAGTTGGCGCAAAAATTTTTCCGCAGTCCGCATTCAACCGTCGAGTCGATCCGCAAGGAGATCGAAGGGCGTACGCCGCTGCGCGATAAAGTGTCGGCCTCGGTTGATTTGCCTTTATCGGCCAGCGCCAAGCGGGTGCTGAGCTTTGCCGCCGACGAAAGCGAACGCCTGCAACACCGCCACATCGGCACTGAGCATCTGCTGCTCGGCATCCTGCGCGAAGACAAATCGACTGCCGCTGAAATTCTCTACGAGCGCGGCCTCAGACTGAATCAAATCCGTGAAGACTTGATGCGCGCACACCAGAGCGAGCGCGCCATGGCGGCCAAGAAAGATGCGCCACATCTGGCCGAATTCAGCCGCGACCTGACGGAAGCAGCGATGGCCGATCAACTCGACCCGCTGGTCGGGCGCGAAGGCGAAATCGAGCGCCTCGTGCAAATCCTCTGCCGCCGCACCAAAAACAATCCGGTGCTCATCGGTGAACCGGGCGTCGGCAAGACCGCCATCGTCGAGGGCCTGGCGCAGCGCATCGTTTCGGGCGACGTGCCGCCTTTCTTGCGCGACAAGCGCATTGTGGCGCTCGACCTGTCGCTGGTCGTCGCCGGCACGAAGTATCGCGGCCAGTTTGAAGAACGTTTGAAGACGATTATGCGCGAACTGATCGAGAATCCGCATTACATTATCTTCATAGACGAACTACATACGCTGGTTGGCGCTGGCTCTGCGGAAGGCTCGCTCGATGCGGCGAATATTTTGAAGCCATCCTTATCGCGCGGTGAAATCCAATGCATCGGCGCGACGACGCCGGCGGAATTTCGCAAGACTATCGAGAAAGACCGCTCGCTTGAGCGGCGTTTTCAAGCCGTCAAAGTGCCGCCGCCGACTGAAGAAGAGACCATAAAGATTCTCGAAGGCGTCAAGGAACGCTACGAATCTTTCCATCAGATTCGCTACACCACGGATGCCGTCGAGACGGCGGTTTATCAATCGCAGCGCTACATCCCGGATCGCTTTTTGCCGGACAAGGCGATTGACATCATTGATGAGGCAGGCGCGCGCGTGAAGCTGCGCGAGGCGCACCTGCCGGCAGAGATTCACGAATGCCAACGCAAGTTGCGCCGCGCCACGCAGAATTATGAGCGGGCTCACGCCGAGCGCGATTTCGAGCGCGCCAAGTTCTTCAAGCAGAAAGAGCAGGAAGAGCTTGAACGGCTGTCGCTGCTGCGCGAATCGCATAACCTGGTCGCCGAGCATTACCCGAATGTCACGCGCGAAGACATCGAAGAAGTCATCTCGCGGTGGACAGGCATCCCGATTACTTCGCTCAAAGAAGAAGAGACCGTCAAGCTGCTGCGCATCGAAGAAGAGTTGCACAAGCGCATCATCAGTCAGGCGAGAGCCATCTCGGCTTTGTCGCGCGCCATTCGCCGCAGCCGTGCAGGGCTGAAGAATCCCAACCGGCCCGTCGGCTCGTTTCTCTTCTTAGGCCCCACGGGCGTCGGCAAGACCGAGGTCGCCCGCTCGCTGGCGGATTTTCTCTTCGGCTCCGAGCGCGCCCTGATTCGCTTCGACATGTCCGAATACATGGAGAAGCACGCGGTCTCCAAACTCATCGGCAGCCCGCCCGGTTACGTCGGCCACGAAGAAGGCGGCCAGTTGACCGAGAAAATCAAGCGCAATCCTTACTCGGTTCTCCTGCTTGACGAAATCGAGAAGGCGCATCCCGACCTGTTCAACATCCTCTTGCAGGTGCTGGAAGACGGCGTGCTGACGGATTCGCTCGGCAATCACATTGATTTCAAGAATGTGATTCTCATCATGACATCGAACATCGGCGCGCGGTTCATACAGAAGCGCGGCCATCTCGGTTTTCAATCCTCGGTTCGGCAGCAGCAAACGAACGTCGAAGAAGGCGTGATGCAGGCCGTCAAGCAGACCTTCAATCCTGAATTCATCAATCGCCTCGATGAGATCATCGTCTTTGAACCGCTGACGGACAGCGATCTATTCGAGATCGTCGGCTTGCTGGTGGCGCAACTCAATCGCACGTTGATCCGCCGCAAACTGCAAGTCCAGATGAGTCAGGAGGCGAAACAGTGGATTGTTGAGAAGACCTGCACGGATCGGTCGTATGGAGCCCGCCCGCTGCGCCGCGCTCTACAGAAATATGTTGAAGACCCGCTGTCGGAAGCGCTCATCAGCGGACGCTTCAGCGAAGCCTCGGTGATCGAAGTCTTTCTTGAAGGCGACGCGCTGCAATACCGCCCGATGGCGCTCGAAGAGATGGGTGACGCGCTCCTGGTACAGTAAGGGCGCGCACCTCGATGGTGAGTTGAAAACGATCATTACGCTTCTGGACGCGCTCCTGGTACAGTAAGGGCGCGCACGAAGGCAAAAGGCAAAAGATAACGGTTGAAGGAACCTATCACCTTCACTCCGCCACTTTTGCCTTTTGCCTTTTGCTTTCCCGCCACAGGAAGGCGGCATTCAGCGAATTTGTGTTTTTCTGAAACACATGCCCCGGCTCTGAGAATCTGGAAGGTGGATTGGCTTGGCCCCCACATTTTTGTTACAATAAGCGGTCAATTCGGCATTCTATAGATTGAGCAAGAAATCATCAGAGCGAAATGAGTGCCCGGCTGAAGGCGCAACGGCTTCTTTCTCAGCGAAACGGCCTGCGCTCCAAGCCAACCGCTTCGCTCGCTCTACGCGCAGGGTTTTTCAACGAGGCTCGCGCCCGAACCCGCGAGCCGTGACGTGCAGACTGAGGCATCCTCAGAAATGATAGGGAGTGTGCAATTCATTTATGACTAAGCGTGTTCTTTGCCTGCTTGCAGTACTGGTAGCGGCAGTTGGCGTATGGCCCGGCAAGGGCTATCTCGCGATGCTTGAGCCGCCGGCATCGACCAATCACTCGCAAAACGTGCCGGTCGAACAGGTGAGCATTCGCGGTAACCGCCGCATCCCTGAATCCACCGTCAAAATCTGGATCGGCACGCGCGAAGGCGATCCCTATAACCCGGCGCAACTCGACCGCGACGTGCGCGCGCTCTACGCTCAAGGGCACTTCGACGATGTCAAGGTCTATGCCGAAGAAGGCACGCGCGGCGGCAAGATCATCACCTTTGAAGTGCGCGAACGGCCCTTGTTGCTCGACATCAAGTACGAAGGCTTGAAGTCTGTGCAGCAATCGACCGTCCTCGAAGAGTTCCGCAAACGTTCGGTCGGATTGTCGAAAGAATCACAGTACGATCCGGTCAAAGTGCGCCGCGCCGCCGCCGTCGTCAAAGAGTTGTTGGCCAATGAAGGCCACCCCGAAGCCAAGGTCGAGCCGGCAGTCGAGCAGATTTCGGCAACCGCTGTGGCCCTGACCTTCAAGATCGAAGAAGGGCCGCGTTATCGCATCGCCGGCATCGAATTCGAAGGCAACAGTGTCTACTCTGATGGCTATTTGCGCTCGCATATGAAGCTCGTCAAAGAGATGGGCCTGTTCACAACCTTCTCTTCAAAGGACATCTATCATAAAGAGAAACTCGAAGCCGACCTTGATCGGCTGCGGGTGCTGGTTTACGCCGACAACGGTTACTTGAAGACCAAGTTCGGCGAGCCGCGCGTCGAGGAAGTCGGCAAAGTCGGTTCGTGGATTCCCATTGTCGGCCACAAAGGCCAGGGCTTGAAGATCATCATCCCGGTCGATGAAGGCCGCCAGTACCGCGCCGCCAATATCAAGGTCGAAGACAATACCGAATTCACTGCCGATGAGATCAAGTCGGTGATCGGCCTTAAACCGGGCGATGTGATCAAAGGCTACACCGTCGTCAACAAGGGCCTTGATAACCTGAAGAAACTTTACGGCTCGCGCGGCTACATTCAGGTCAACCCAAACTTCTTCCCGGAATTTAAGGATGATCCGAACGATCCGGCAAAGGGCACAGCCGACATCACCTTCAACATCGAAGAGGGCAAACAGTATACGCTGCACCGCCTGGAGTTCATCGGCAATACGTTCACGCGCGACAACGTCCTGCGCCGCGAAGTGCTGCTCAACGAAGGCGAACGCTACAACGAGCAGCTCTGGGATCTGAGCATTCTGCGCCTGAACCAGCTCGGCTATTTCAACCCGGTCAAAAAAGAAGACGCGACGATCAACACCAACGAGAAAGAAGGCCAGGTTGACATCACCATGAAGGTAGAAGAGAAAGGCCGCCAGCAGATCAGTTTCACCGGCGGCGTTTCGGGCATTGGCGGCTCCTATATCGGCATTGATTATTCGACCAACAACCTGCTCGGTTACGGCGAATCGCTGGCCATCGCGGTGTCAGGGGGAAACTATCAAAAAGTCGCCTCCTTCTCCTTCACCGAGCCGTATTTCAAAGGCCGCCCGATCAGCATCGGCTTCAGCGTCTTCTATCAAGACTATCAGTTCATCGGTCAGGGCTTTGGCGCGGTCACCACGGATAACATCTTCGGCGGTTTCCAGGGCGAATCGCTGTTCACGCAGAGAACGAAAGGCGCGTCGGTCAGTTTGTCAGCGCCGCTCAGTTACTTTGCCAAACGCTACCGCATGGGCCGTTTCGTGCGTCTCGGCTTATCTTATTCGTTCCGTACGAGCGACATTCTCGATCCGGCAATCAACAGCGACCCCGACCCCACAAAGCATATTCCGATCACCTTCCGCCAGAACGGCGTGACGCAATCGACGGTGACGCCGACGATCACCTTCAACACGCTGAACTCATCGCTCGACCCAACCCTGGGACAAGCCTTGACGGTCGGCCTGGCATTTTCCGGCGGGCCGCTCGGCGGCAAGGTCAACACCATCGAGCCGACGGTTGAATACAAGCGCTTCTTCCCGCTGTTTGCCGGCAAGGAAGCGCGCGCCAAGATTGAATCAGGCAAACAGACGCGCACCTTTGGCTTCCGCGCCTTGTTCGCCAACATCAGTTCGTTCGGCACGCCCTTCGAGTCGAACTCATTTTCGTTCATCGGCGGCATGCCGTTGTTCGCACGCTTCTTCCTCGGCGGCGAAGACTCCATACGCGGCTATAACGTTCGCGGCATCGCGCCGACCGCGCCGATCCAGGCGACCGTGACGACGCGCAATCTCTTTGCGACCGATCTGTCAGGCAATCGACTGCGGGTGCGCAAAGCCAGGCAATCGTCGGCCAATAGCATAGACCCAAGCGTGCTTAATCAGTTCCTGCTGAACGATCAGCCAAACAACAGCATCCAGCAATTCCCGGCCTTCCTGGGCGGCGATACGCAAGCGCTGCTCAACTTCGAGTATCGCATACCGATCATCGGGCCTTTGCAATTTGTGCCGTTCTTCGACATCGGCTCGGCCTTCAACCTGTATAAGCTCGCCGATCAGGCCGAGCGCAGCGAATTCCTTCCAGATCAGACGGTCGGCTTTGTCACCTTGAACCCGCGTGGCTTGCAGGCGACGCCAAGAGAGATTCGCAAGGCGACGACGCCGGAGACTCCTGATGGAGCCTTGCCGCCGGGGTTCAAGCAGGTGTTTATCAAAGGCGAGTCGCTGCAAACTCAACAGGGGCTTTTCTCGCAGGCATCCAGCGGTATATTTGATAACTATCGCGCCAGCGTCGGTGGCGAATTGCGCATACAGGTGCCAGTCATCAACGTGCCGTTCCGATTGATCTTTGCCTACAATCCGAATGCGCGAACGGATAACCCCTTCTTCATCGAGCAGAAGAAGGCGATTCGCTTCTCGGTCGGCAGAACGTTCTAGAATCGTGACGAGTGACAAGTGACAAGAAGCGTGCCCGAATTTCACTTGTCACTGTTCACTTGTCACTCGTCGCTGTTATAATGGCTTTTTCTCAGCGGGCGACTGACGCTTGCCGTTAGTCCCGATCAATTCCAAACACGACAGGAGCAGTTATGTTCAAGATTCGATTTGCTGCTTTCGCAGCAGTGATCCTGGCCGCAGTCGCCACGGTCGCTTCGGCGCAGCAGGCGACACAGGCAGGCGTGGGCGCAGCAATTCCTGACGGCAAGGTCGCCGTTATCAATTCCCAGGCATTTGCCGACAACATCAATGAGTTGAAGCAAAAGTATGATCAGGTCATCAATCAATTCAAAGATCGCTCGCAAAGACTGGAAGACGCCCAGAACCGTTTGCAGAGCATGGAAAACGACTTGAAAACCAAGCAAAACGTTCTCAAGGCGGATGATTACGCGAAATTGCAAGACGACTATGAACGCTTGAAAAAGACCTCGCAGCGCGAATTCGAAGACGCCAAAGCCGAATACGAGCGCGTCCGCGAAACAACCACCCGACCGGTGCGCGACAAACTCCTTCAATTCCTGCAAGGCTACGCGACGCAGCGCGGCATCGTGATGATTCTCGACCTCGCCGGCGCGGCGCAAACCGGCGCGCTCGCCTACTGGAATCCCGGCGCTGATGTCACGGAAGATTTCATCACCGAGTACAACAAGGCCAATCCGGTCGCAGGGGCACCCGCCGCGCCCGCCGCAACCCCCAAGCCTGCGCCGACCACTCCGACCCGCAAACCCTGACGCGCGATGAAAGGAGCCATCAGCATGAAGATTTTAAAAGTAATATTCGCTACCATCGCGCTCCTGGGCCTGACCACCCTGGCGGCAGCGCAGCCAGCCGCCGCCAAGGCGGCAGCGCCAGTGGCGCTGCCGAAGGGCAAAATCGCAGTCATCAATACAGGCGCGTTTCAGGAGCAGATGTTGGAGTTCAAGGCCAAGATGGACGAGGTGAACCGTCAATTTGAGCCGCGCGTCAAAGATTTGCGCGGCCTGGCCGACCGCATCGGCGCGCAGGAAAACACCATCAAGACGCAGAGCCAGGGCGGTGCCCTGTCAGCAGCGCGCGTTGCCGAGATGACCGAACAGCTTGAATCCTGGAAGAAAGATTATCAGCGCAAGGCCGAGGACTTGCAGGCTGACGTGACGCGCGCCAATAACCGCGCCTTCGAGCCGCTGAGTGCCAAGCTCATGAAGTTCGCGCAGGATTTCACGGCCAGGCACGGCATTGTGCAGCTGCTCGATCTGAATAACTCGCGGCAATCGGGCTTGCTGCTGTGGTACGACCCGCGCACCGATATCACCCAGGATTTCATCACCGAATACAACAAGGCAAACCCGGTGCCCGGCGCAACGCCCGCACCCACGAAGCCCTGAAGTAGGCAACAGGCAAAAACCAAAAGGCAAAAGTGAAAGGCGACGTTGATCTTCCTTTCACTTTTGCCTTTTATTTTGCCTTTGCGTTTTAGCTTCTGGCGTACCTTCTCGACTCTCTATTTTTGCCTTTTGATTTTTAATTTTACTGTATGGTGTCGGTGCTGATGCCGTGGTCTTCTTCGTCTTTGACGCGCAGGAGGTCGAGGATCAATGCGGTGTTGCTGGTCACCTGAATCGTGCGCTCGTAGGTGCGAGCGTTTTTCTCAACATCAAAGGTGCCGTCGGCTGCGCTTGATAGCCGGGTCAGTGCCTTGCGCCCTGATTCGGCGCTCGCCTTAGCGCCAATAATCAAGCCTTCCTGGAGATAAATTTCGCCGCTTGCGGCTGATGAGAAGACTTGCAGCAATCCGGTGATGCGGCTGTTTTCAAGGATCTGAATGATGTCGAAGAGGCTGATGTCGGCGAGGCTGCCGGAAAGAATTCGGTGGCTTTGACCCTGACCGCGCGAAGGCATGGGCGGTGCGGGAGGCGTCTGCGTGCGGCGAACGTCGCGCAGTTGGCCGGTAACCGAGACGCGCGGGTCGAGCCGCTTGGCTTCGAGCAGGCGTTCGTTGGCGCGCTCAAGATCGCCCGCCGAGATATGCAGGCTGGCAAGCGCCAGGCAATGCTGCGCCGCCTGATCACGCTTGCCGGTATCGATGAGAATCTCGCGCAGCTTTTCCCGCAGCCCTATGTGGCGCGGCGCGCTGTCAATGGCCCGCTCAAGCGTCTCGATGGCGCGGTTAACCATGCGATACTTGACCAGCAATTCAGCGTCTATAATGGCGCTTTCAGGGTCAAACTCGTTAGGGTTGTTCTTCGACATTACTCTTCAGCTTTCAGCTACAGTGACTGGCTCGAATTACATATTGTTGTTTCCGTTGCCGGTTGTCAATCGTTCCTTTTTGCGGCGACGGCAAAATGTCTATAAACCGCCGACAATGGTGAGGCGAAACTCGTCGGCGCGGGCGATGAGTTCGTCTTTGTCAAACAGCAGAGTCTTCTGCGGGGTGACGTGAATGGCGGTTGCGCCGGCGCGTTTCATGGTCTCAATCGTCGGCACGCCGATGACCGGCACATCGAATCGCATGTCCTGGTTCGGCTTGGCGACTTTGACGACGACGAACGAGCGGCCTCGGGTGATCTCGCCGGCGCGCGTGATGACCGCATCGGTGCCCTCCATCGCTTCGATAGCGACGACGGCACAGTCCTTGACGGCAATGGTTTGCCCCAGGTCAAGGCGGGCGATTTCGTGCGCGATCTTCAGACCGAATTCAATGTCGGCGCGCTCATCTTTGTTTGGTGCGCGGCGCGTCATGACGCCGCTTTGGGCGAGCGAATCTTCGAGAAACGTCGTCGAATCGACCAGCGTGATGCCTTCGCGCGCCAGTTCATCGGCAACTGCGCCGATGAGACTGTCGGTGTTTCTGGTCGCCAGCCGCGCCAGCATTCGCACCATACGCAAATCCGGCAGCGCGTTCAAGCGAAAGATCTGATGATGTTTGACCTGCCCGGCCATAATGGCATGGGTCACGGCTTCGCCTTTGAAGAAGCGAATCAGTTTGCCGAGTTGTCCGACACTAACCCATTCGACGCGCGCCGCATGGCCCGCGATTTCCGGCGTCGTCTCTTCTTTAATGGCAGCAACCACCATCTCGATGCCGCGCCGCTGCGCGCCTTCGAGGACGAGAAACGGGAATCTTCCGTTGCCAGCAATCAGTCCATACTTCATAAAGAAACGTTGGGCAAGCAAACTCCTGCTTCCACATTTTCAACGATGTACAGTTTGCCATGAAGCCAATGCTGCCTCGTGATCTTTTTCTTGATTGTTTGACCTCTGCAAAATTCGCAAATCATATTTCCTTATTAAAGGCTACTATGCGACACTGGATAAACGACAATCAAAACAGCTTCTTCCCATAGGTTTTTCAGTAAGAAGCGTTGTAATTCAGTTGTGTATTTCGTCACTTCGTTGCGATCAGCCCGCTTGCTCCAATTCATCGGGAAGTCACAGTAAACGATGCTCACACGATCATCTATGATTTCATTGGCATTTGAAAGATAGTAGCCGCCGGCGTTCTCTATCACAGTGCAGCCGCCACGCAGTTCAGTGAATTCTCGAATGAGCCAGGAAAGAGTGTCTTGGTAAGCAGATTCGTAGCGAACAGGCAGGTATACTTCAACGCGAATTCTTGGCGCGAAGTTCGGCAAGGCGTTGTTTCCTCCATTCGCTAATATTCTTCAACCGGTGACGAAACTCCGCATCTGAAATCTCTTGTTTAGGAGGTTTCTTGGTGATGACGGCTCGCGACAAGATTTGTTGCCTGTTCTTCATGACTGTCCCTGCTGCGAATTATCATACGAATGTGAATATAGATCAAGATGATTGCTCATCCTTGTTTTCAATAATCAACCCATGTGCCGACGTGCTGCTCTTTCGCCTTGCGATATAGATACTCGGCTGAGGCGAGGTCTTCGATGGCCAGGCCGAGCGATTTGAACAGGGTGATCTCTTCGGCAGAGGCGCGGCCCGGATGGCTGGCAATCAAAACCTCGCCGATCTCTGCGCGAATGTGATCCGCTTTAATCGCACCTTCATGCAGAGCGAATAGGTAATCGCCGCTCTCATTCATTGTTGACTCGCGCCGGTCTACGAACAGGCTGGCCGCAGCCATCGTCGCGCTGTCAACTTCGCGCGCTGCCGGGATGCTTGAACCAACGACATTCAGGTGCGCGCCCGCCGCTATCCATTCACGCTGAATCACCGGCTCGCGCGACGAGGTTGCCGCAACAATCAAATCAGCGCCGCCCACCGCCGCTTCAATCGTCTCCACCGGCTCAATCGGGAAAGCGTAATGCGGCGTCATCGCTTCAGCAAATTGCTGAGCGTTCGCAAATCGACGACTCGCCACACGCGCCCGCTTGATGGGCCGCACGCAAGCCATCGCTTCGAGGTGTGTGTGCGCCTGAACGCCTGAGCCGATGATCGCAAGCTCCGAAGCGTCTTTGCGCGCCAGCAACTCGGTGGCGACGCCCGATACGGCGGCTGTACGAATCGCCGTAATCGCCGAGGCATTCATTAGCGCCTGCACCTCGCCGGTCTCGCCGCTCAGCAATATCACGCTGCCTTGATGCGCATCCAGGCCCTTCGCCGGATTGTCTGGAAAAACACAAACCACTTTCACGCCATAAGCCGCCGGCTCACCAGCCTTGTGCGCCGGCATCAAGGCCAGCATTCCTTTAGCGGCGGGCGGCGAGATCATCATGCGAAGCGGTTGCGCCATCTCGCCTCTGGCAAGCGAACGTAGCGCAGTGGCCATCAAAGGGATGCATTCAGCCATCGGCAGAAGGCTTTCGACTTCTCGCTGATTCAGAATCAAGACGCTCATTTGGTTACCCCTCGCTTTGATGTTTCGATGAATTCGATCAAGTAATCAATCTCCGCGTGGCCGCTCAGTTCGGCTTTGAGGCGCTCGGTCGCCTGCGTCGTGTTGAGCTTTGACGCCAGCAGCAGGTGGAAGGCATGATCCAGGCGGCGAATCACTTCCGAGGACAATCCTTGCCGCTTGAGGCCGATGGTATTCGGGCCGTAACAGCGCGCATGATTGCCGACGCTGCGCGCAAACGGCAGCGCATCTTTGACGACGACCGAGGAAGCGCCGATGAAGGCGTATTTGCCGACGCGGCAGAACTGATGCACGCCGGAGAATGCGCCCAGTGTCACGTGATCTTCGACGACGACATGGCCGGCGAGCGCTGCGGTATGCGAAAAGATCACGTGATTGCCGATGTCGCAATCGTGGGCGACATGCGACTGCGCCATGAAGAGATTGTCCGAGCCGATACGGGTCAGGTTGCCACCGCCTTCGGTGCCGCGATGTATGGTCGTGAACTCGCGGAAGACGTTGCGTTCGCCGACAACTAAGCGGCTAGGCTCGCCTTTGTACTTCAAATCGTGCGGCATCTGGCCCGCTGAAACGAAAGGGAAGAAGACCGTGCCGCTGCCGAATTCGGACGGGCCTTCGATTACGCAATGACTGCCGACGCGCACATCCGTATGCAGAATCACATCGTCGCCAATGATCGAGTAAGGGCCAATAGTAACATTTCTTCCAATTTCGGCTTTGGGGCTAACGATGGCGGTCGGGTGAATGTTTGCGGTCTCGCTCATCTTGATCATTGCTCGACAGGTTTGAACGCCGCGTAATTGATTTCACTGCTGCGTTCGACGAGGCTGCGGTCGACCAGTGATGAAGCGATCTCGGCTTCGGCCACCAACTGCGTGTCAACGTAAGCTTCACCACGCAGCCGTATATAACGCGGGCGCAGCCTCAGCACCGTGAGTTCGAGGCGCAATTGATCGCCGGGAACGACCGGACGGCGGAACTTGGCGTTATCTATGCCGGTAAAAAAAACCAGCTTGGTTTCACGGTCAGGCAGCGACGCCAGCATCAACACGCCTGCCGTTTGCGCCATCGCTTCAACGATGAGGACGCCGGGCATGACGGGCGCGCCGGGAAAGTGGCCCTGAAAAAACGGCTCGTTGAGCGAGACGTTCTTGATGCCGACCACGCGCTTATGTGGCTCGTATTCGATAATGCGGTCAACGAGCAGGAACGGATAGCGGTGCGGCAGGATCGCCTGAATTTGTGTGATGTCAAGTACGGTTTCCATATCCTCCTTACCAGATCGTTTAAATGCTGGCTCAATGTGTGCCGGCAACAATCGCTGCCATCAGATACCCGCAAGTGATTCCTCAGCGGCCTCCAGGCTGCTTACCCGAAGGGCAGATAGGCCAGCCGTTTTACGGCTGGTTCACTATGCGACGATTTTTGTTCAGGATGTTTCAACGTTCTTCTCAATGCTGTGCTGTGATTCAAAGCCGTCCGTTTATCCATCGCTGCCCGGCGATTCGCTGATGATCAAGCCAGCAGCGCGGATGATCTTTTCCAGTTGCTTCACGCGGTCGGCGAGTTCAGGCAGTCTTGAGTATAGCGCATGCCGCCGCCGCCACGCATTGTAGTCCTGAGCGGGCATGGTGCCGCCCATGACCGCCCCGGCTCGCACGCTCTTGGTGACGCCCGCCTGGCCCATAATGATGGCGCGGTCGCCTATCGTGATGTGCGATTGCGTGCCGACCTGTCCGGCGATTACGCAACCACGCCCGACTTTCGTGCCCCCAGAAAAGCCTGTCTGCGCCGCTACAACCGTGTCTTCGCCAAGCTCACAGTTATGGCCGACCTGTATGAGATTATCGAGCTTGACGCCGCGCCGCAGCACCGTGTCCTCAAAGCCGCCGCGATCAATCGCGCAGTTCGCACCGATCTCGCAATCATCTTCAATACGGACGCGACCGAGTTGCAATAGCTTCACCTGACGGCCCGCCTCATCAGGCACGAAGCCGAAGCCGTCCGCGCCAATCACCGCACCGGCATGGATGATAACGCGGTTGCCAATCGCTGTGCGCTCATAGATCGCCACGTTTGCATAGATCACCGTGTCGTCGCCAATCTGGCATTCATCAGCGATGACGACGCCGGGGTGCAAGGTGACGCGATTGCCGATGCGGCAATGTTTGCCGATGGTGACGCGCGGATGCACAGAAAGCGCTTCGCCGAAGGTTGTGCCCTCGCCTACAGCAAGGTCGGCGCTGATGCCCAGCGGTTGGTAGGCGACGGTGTGCAGCGCTTGAATCGCTCGCGCAAAGGCGAGTTTGGGATTTTCGGCGATGAGCAGATTGGGCGTCGCATCATCAATCGCGGCGGCAACGATGATGGCCGTAGCACGGCTTTCATTGATGCGCGCGCGATAGGCAGCCCCCGCAGCAAAGGTGACATCGCCGACGCCGGCCTGCTCGAAGGATTGCGCGCGCCGGACGACCGCTCGCGGGTCGCCGATGAGTTCAGCCTGGATGATCTGCGCCAGTTGCGCAAGCGTCTGCATAGCCTGTTACCTGACCGAAGAATTACACTGCCGAAGTGGCGTGACAACAAGCCTGAAAGTTTCCCAAAAAAACCGCCATGCGCGCAAGCAAACCGCCGGCAGGCGCGCACCGGGCGCAACCTTCAAGAGGCGCACCGTCAAGCCACCTTGACTCTATAAAAATGCCTGTGTTAGCTTGCGAGTTCTCGGCAAGGCAGTTAATCTCGATATTTGGGAAATACAATGCTCAAGCGCACACCGCTTTACGATTCACACCTTTCACTTGGCGCGCGGATGGTCGGATTTGCCGGCTGGGAGATGCCCGTGCAGTACAGCGGGCCGATACCCGAACATATGGCCGTGCGCCAGGCGGCTGGACTCTTTGACGTTTCGCACATGGGCGAAATTGAAGTGCGCGGCGAGGATGCCCTGGCCCTGGTGCAGCGGCTCACGACCAATGACGTGGCCAAGTTACAGGATAACCAGGTGCAGTATTCGACGATGACCAACGACCAGGGCGGCGTCATTGATGACCTGCTGGTTTATCGCATCAACGACACCTACTATCTGCTTGTCGTCAATGCCGGCGGCACCGACACGGATTTTGAGTGGATCAGGCAACACGCCGGAGCGCTCAAGGTGGAGGCTCACAACACCAGCGAGGGCTTCGCGCTGCTCGCCTTGCAGGGCCCGCGCGCCGAATTTATCCTACAAAGAATCTGCGATCACATGCTTGACCGGATTCCCTATTACTGGTCGCAGCAGATCGCCGTCGATGGGATTGATTGTCGAGTCTCGCGCACCGGTTATACCGGCGAAGACGGCTTTGAAATCCTCTGCCACGCGGCGGACGCCAAACATATATGGAACCGGCTGCTGGTGATCGGCCATGCCGATGGCCTGATTCCCTGCGGCCTGGCGGCGCGCAATACGCTGCGGCTCGAAGCCGCCTTCAGGCTTTACGGCAACGATATGGATCAAACGACGACGCCGCTCGAAGCCGGATTGGCCTGGGTCGTCAAGCTTGGCAAAGGCAATTTCATCGGGCGCGACCGCTTGCAGCAACAAAAATCCGCTGGCTTAGAGCGCAAGCTCGTCGGCTTTGAAGTGCTCGATAAAGCGCCTGCGCGTGACGGCTACCCGGCAGTCATCAATGGCCAAGAGGTCAGTACAGTTGCTTCCGGCAGCTACGCGCCGTTTCTCAAAAAGAACATCGGCATGCTCTACCTGCCGGTTGAGCACAGCAGCATCGGCACGGAATTTTCCATTGTGATTCGCGGGCGCGAAGTCCCGGCCCGCGTCGTTGAAACACCCTTCTATAAACGGCAAAGAAGGTTCGACTAAGGCGATTTGGGATTTTAGATTTCGGATTTTCGGACTTAAAATCGCTAATAAATACTCATGCGCTTTAATCTAAAATCCAAAATCCAAAATCCAAGTCTCGGAGAGAACGAAGATGGCAAACACCCCTGAAGATCTCAGCTACACGAAAGACCACGAATGGGTTCGCGTCAGTGGCGACCAGGCAACCGTCGGCATTACGGATCACGCGCAGCAGCAACTCGGCGATGTGGTTTACGTCGAATTGCCAAAAGTCGACGACAAGTTCGAAACCAGCGAGCCCTTCGGCTCGGTCGAAAGTGTCAAAGCGGTGAGCGAAATCTATATGCCGGTCAGCGGCACCGTCGTCGAAGTCAACAACGCGCTCAACGATGCGCCCGAAAAGGTGAACGAAGATCCTTACGGCGACGGCTGGATGATCATCATCAAGCCGGACAATCCGGCGCAACTCGACGGTTTACTGACGGCTGCCGAATACGAAGACTACATCAAGGAAGAAGCCTCGGAGTAAGCACGAATGAGGTATATCCCGAATTCGCCTGACGAGCGGCGTGCCATGCTCGAAAGCATGGGCTGTGAACGCATCGAAGAACTCTTTGAGCAAATCCCCGAAAACCTGCGATTGACCGAAGCGATTGGCATCGGTGCGGCCATGAGCGAGCCGGAATTGATTGCCTACTTTCGTGAACTGGCCGCGACCAATGCGAGCAATTATCAATCGTTTCTGGGGGCAGGTGCCTATTCGCACTTCATCCCGGTCATCATCGATCCACTGATCTCGCGGGCAGAGTTCTTCACCGCCTACACGCCATATCAGCCGGAACTCAGCCAGGGGACGCTGCAATACATCTTCGAATTCCAGACGATGATCTGCCAGTTGACCGGCATGGAGGTGGCGAACGCTTCGCTCTACGACGGCTCGACGGGAGTTGCCGAAGCGGTGATGATGGCCAATCGCGTCACGCGTCGCGACAAGTTCATCATCGCCGACACCCTGCACCCGCAGTACCGCGAAGTCACCGAAAGCTATACGCGACAGCTTGGCCTGACGCTCGACCTGGCCCCACATACGGAATCCGGGACGCTCGACTTGAACGCCTTGCGCATCGACAAAGAGACCGCCGCCGTCGTCGTGCAATCGCCGAACTTCTTCGGTTGTATCGAAGACATGCAGTCGATCAGTGAAGCGGCGCATCAAGCGGGCGCTTTGTTCATTGTCGTCTTCAGCGAAGCGATGAGCATGGGGGCGCTGAAATCGCCGGGCGCTTGCGGCGCTGACATCGTCGTTGGCGAAGCGCAATCCTTCGGCATCCCGCTCAGTTACGGCGGCCCCTATTGTGGCCTGTTTGCGACCAATGAAAAGTTTGTGCGCCAGATGCCCGGTCGCCTGGTCGGCGAAGCTTACGATCACGATGGGCGGCGCGGCTACGTGCTGACGCTGTCGACGCGCGAGCAACATATCCGCCGCGAAAAAGCGACCTCGAATATCTGCACGAATCAGGGACTGTTCGCGTTGATGGCGACCGTCTATCTGGCGACCATGGGCAAACGCGGCGTGCAGGAAGTGGCGCATCAGAACTTGCAGAAAGCCCACTATGCGGCGTCCGAAATTGCCAAACTTGACGGCTACGGATTGAAGTTCACTGCGCCCTTCTTCAACGAATTTGTCATCACGACACCGCAGCCGGCAACCCAGGTGACCGATGCCCTGGTGAATAAAAAAATCATCGGCGGCATCGCGCTGGAAACCTATTACCCGGCGATGCAGAACGCCTTGCTGGTGTGTGTCACCGAGACGGCGAAGCGCACGGCGATTGATCAATTCGTCGCGGCGCTCGCCGAGATTTGAAGGACGTGACAAATGACAAGTGACAAGTGACAAGAAAGTTGTGCCTTAAAGATCAAAGGCATCTTGTTACCCGTCACTTCCCTCTTGTTACTCGTCACTTGTCACTTGCCACCTGAAAACCAATGGACAATAGCAGAATTAAGAAAGCCGCCACCCACGTCGTTCAGAACGAAGGACTATTGTTTGAAACCTCGCGGCCCGGTCGCGTAGGTTATTCGATTCCGGCGCTCGATGTGCCGCAGACTGCGGCGACCGAGTTGGTCGAGGCACGCCTGCTGCGCGACGACGACCTCGAAGGCATGCCGGAACTGTCTGAGGTCGACGTGATTCGTCATTTCACGCGCATCTCGACCTGGAATTATTGCATAGATCACGGCCTCTACCCGCTCGGCTCCTGCACGATGAAGTACAATCCGCGCATCAACGAAGCGGTGGCGCGCATCGAGGGCATTGCCGGTTTACATCCGCTCGTGCCCGCGCCGCTGGCGCAAGGCGCGCTTGAAATCATTGCCCGGCTCGAAGACTGCCTGGCGAAGATCACTGGCCTGGCGGCGGTGACAACGCAGCCGGCGGCGGGCGCGCAGGGCGAGATGACCGGCATCATGATGATTCGCGCGGCGCTCACCAAACGCGGCAACCCGCGCAAGAAGGTCTTGATTCCCGATTCGGCGCATGGCACCAATCCCGCCTCTGCCGCCGTCTGCGGTTATACGGTCGAGACCGTGCCCACCCTGGCTGATGGCGGCACCGACATTGAAGCGCTGCGCCGCATTATGAACGAAGATGTCGCGGCTCTCATGCTGACCAACCCGAATACGCTCGGCAAGTTCGAGCGCAACATCGAAGAGATTTGTAAGATACTTCACGAAGGCGGCGGCTATGTCTACATGGACGGCGCGAACATGAACGCCCTGGTCGGGGTGGCGAAGCCTGGGGACTTCGGCATCGATGTGATGCATCTCAACCTGCACAAGACCTTTTCGACGCCGCACGGTGGCGGCGGCCCGGGCGCAGGGCCTGTGGCGGTGACCGCCGAGCTTGAACCCTATCTTCCCTTTCCGCGCATCAAGCGCAAGGCGTCGGGCGAATTGACGCTCGACTACGACCGCCCGAAATCCATCGGACGGGTGCGTGCTTTCTTAGGCAACTATGGCGTGCTGGTGCGGGCGCTCAGTTACATGCTGACGCACGGCGACACCGGCCTGCGCGAAGCCACCGAAACCGCCGTCTTGAATGCTAATTACATTGCCGAACACTTGAAAGAGGTTTACGACATCCCTTATCCGGGCCGCGTCATGCACGAAGTGATCTTCTCTGACAAGCAGCAGCAGCGGCATGGGGTTCGCAACATAGACATCGCCAAGCGATTGATCGATTATGGATTTTATCCGCCCACTATGTCGTTCCCGCTGGTTGTACCGGGCGCGCTGATGATCGAGCCTACCGAAACCGAAAGCCGCGACGAGCTTGATCTTTTTATTGATGCGATGCGCTCGATCAGCCTGGAAGCGGCTGAAAACCCTGATCTTCTCAAGCAAGCGCCGTATTCGACCAAAGTCGGACGACTGGACGAAGTCGCCGCTGCGCGTAAGCCGGTTTTGCGCTGGCGGCCCAGAGAAAGCGGCGACATGGATCGCGCCAGAGGCACCTCTTCATCCGCATAAGCGGGCGACTGCAAAGGGAGGCTTTACGGCGACTGGCTGCGGCAGCCGCTCAAGTTGACCATGAATTAAAACATCGCTCGCTCTCAGACAAAGGCAGCGTCTGACCATTCACCTGACATTGATGCGCGAAGCCTGCTGCACGCATTCCGCTGACCGGCATTTCCGGCTCACCCAATTATGAGCATAACCAGATTGCGAAGCGCAGAATCCATCTAGTAAACTTCCTAGCTTTGATCCTGTGGACGGTTTGTGACAAAGGAGGTCTCTTTCTTTTTTTGCAGCAAGCATTTTGAAAGGAAACACCATGAGCAGAGAAAGTACAGAAGCATTGAAAGTAAGTTTGTTGGGCGACCCCGAAGTGCAGTTGATGATCCGTATGCGCGCTTATGAGATTTACCAGATGCGCGGCGGCCAGCCGGGTAACCCAGCAGAAGACTGGTTCCGTGCCGAGTCCGAAGTCCTGTCGTTTTTAATCGCCGAGGAGGATCGGCGGGCTGATGAAGAGGCGTCGGCACCGTCGATTGAAACGGTCGCGGGCGTTGAACTGGCAGCACGCTCAGATGAACCCGCCGATCCCGAAACCAGCATTGGCGCATGGTCAGCAATCGAACCGGCAGGTATGGGCCTGGCTCCCGCGATTGGCGGCGAGGCGGCGATGGAGACGCCCAAAAAGCGGCGAGCGAGCGCGGCGTCCAAACCCACTTCAACGCGCGCGAAAAAGGCCGGCGATGGCTCAACCAAAAAAGCGACAGCGCCGCGAGCCGCATCCAAAAAGCCCACAGTCTCGGCTGAGAAGCCGAAGCGAACCCGCAAAAAGGCCGAAGCCCCAACAACGCAGACGAACGAGCAATAACGCGACCAGCCACAAACCAGCAACCACGCCTGATCGCAGAAGGCAGACGCCTGGCGGTTCAACCGATTGAGTGTCTGAACGCCTGGCCTGCCAATGATCTGTCTTCTGCCATCACTGGCGCGGCTAATTCTTCGGCGCGTAATAACTGTCGCGGGTGCGCGCGTCGTAGCCGGCGCGCGTCAAAAAGACTTTGACGTGGCGCAATCGTCCGTCGCGCTGCTCGTTTTTTGAGACATAAGTAAGGATGTATTGATTTTTCAATTCGTGGGCGACCTGCGCATAAACGTCTTTCATCTCTTCGTCGCGCAGCGGCGAATAAATCCTGCCGCCGGTGCGCGTCGCGAGATCGGTCATGATTTTTTCGGCGTTCTCAAAGCGCGCAATGTACTGGTCGGCAGCTCTACCCGTACCAAAGACGCGCCCCATCTTGCCGCCATACTGGCCTCTGATCTCGTTGATGAACTGCCGCGCTTTGCTGACGACATAAACTACCGCGCCCGACCGTATGATGGCATCCAGCGACTGTTGGTAAGTTAGCTTACTTGAGGTATCGTCGCCGTCGGTGAGCAGGATGACCGCTTTACGCCCCTGGACTTTCGCCAGTTGTTCGTCTGCCGTGCTGTAGACCGCATCGTAAAGCGACGTGCTGCCGTACTGCGTATTGCCTTCTGCGGTTCGCACCATCCCCGGCTTGAAGCGCCACGACAGCGCGTGACGCACGTCGTCGGCTTTCGCTGTCCAATCCTGAATCAACTCGATAGTCGAGTGAAATTCGATGACCGAGACTTTGTCTTCCGGGCCGAGCTTATCGATAAAGTTCATCGCGGCGTCGCGCAGTGAAGAGATAGCGCCGGCCACCGAGCCCGAAGCATCGAGCATGAGCACGACATTGATCGGCACGCTGCTGATGAGAAAGCTGGCGATCTCTTGCCGCTGGCCGTCTTCGGCGACGATGAAATCGTTCTTCAAAAGATCAACCGCTTGCCGGCCATACGGGTCGATGACCGTGACGTTGAGCAGGACTTCGTCGGCGCGCAGCTTGACCGTATCATCCTGGCCAGAGTTAGAGGATTGCGGATTGGCCTGCGGCAGCCGGCGTCCGCTCTGCGCCATGCCAACGCCAGCCATCAGCGTCAGCAGCAGCGCGCAGGTGATCATGCGAATCTGTACTTGAGGTATCTTCATAACTACTTGAAAGAGTATAGCGCAGCCAGATGCAGCCGTGACAAGCAACAAGTGAGGTACGGGTGACAAGTGACAAGTGACAAGTGACAAGCTGAACTTGAGGTTGCCGGTCATGGCCTCAAGTTCGTCAAATAACCTGCGCGTTTGCGAAAGGCGTTCTGCACGCGCATCTTGCTTGTCACTCGTCACTTGTCGCTTGTCACGCCGATTGCCACTGGCCGCGCAGAAAGGCCATGGCGGTTTCGTTAAAGCGTTCGACCATGTTGAAGATCGTCCCATGTTCGCCGTTGGGAATGATCCAGAGATACGACCGGGGAATCGCCTGGTACATTTCCAGCGCCAGGCTCGCCGGATAAATCGGATCCCGGTCGCCATGCACGATCAACGTCCGCGCCGTGATCGTCGATAAATAAGGCGGCGTGAAATTCATGTCATCATAGCTGTCCTTGAACGCCTGGCCCTGCACCCAGAGGGCGCGAATCTGCGCATCGCCATAGGTATGCCACTGCCGCATGAGTTGCCACTCTTCGGCGCTGCGATTATCAGGAGTCATCTGGCTCATCAAGGCGCGCGCTTGCTCAGGGAAGTACGGCGCGGCACTGACCAGTACCATTGCCTCAATACGCGCCGGTTGCTGAGTCGCCATGTGAAGCAGGGTTTTGCCGCCGGCGCTCACGCCAATCGCTTTGCACCTCTGGATGCCCAGCCGGTCGAGCAGCGCAAACAGATCGAGCGCGGATTGCCGAAAGGTAAACTCGGCTGACGGATTGGTTGACCGACCGTGGCCGCGCAGATCAGGAATGATGAGTTGATACTCCTTGATCAGGTCGCCGATGAATGCTTGCCAATTGCTGCCTGCGCCCGTAAAGCCATGCAACAATACCAGCGGCTCTCCCTGCCCATGAACCTCGTAATACATCTGCATGCCGTTGATCGGCTCGGTCTGCCCTGTTGTTGTAGTGCTTTCCATCGCCAATTCCTTTCCATGCAAGACCAGCCCCTCGCAAGCAGGATTCTTTACATTCGGCTTGTCACGGCGTCTATTATAAAGTACGCGCGGTCATCCACAGGGGTTACAGGGCTCGCGCAATTGATGACATGAATCTGCAATTCGTTCTGGGTTATCATGTGCGACATGCTGAGAAACCGGCTCCGAGCTTTTTTGATGCTCGCCTTCTGTGGCGTCTCCGCATCGGCGCAGTCGCCTGCGACCACGGATTTGCGCGGCAGCATCGAGCAGATCGCGCGCGCCGCTCAGGGGCGCGTTGGCGTTACCGCAACGGTGCTTGAAACCGGCGCATCGGTCGCGGTGCAAGGCGATAAGCGCTTTCCTATGCAGAGCGTCTATAAGCTGCCCATCGGCATGGCCGTGCTCAATCAAGTGGATCACGGCCTGCTGAAGTTAGAACAAAGGATTCGCGTGCGCAGGAGCGATTTTGTTTCATCAGGCCAGCACAGTCCGATCCGTGACCAGCATCCGCGCGGCGTCGAATTGAGTCTCGACGAACTGCTGCGCTTCAATGTATCTGATAGCGACGGCACCGCCTGCGACGTGCTCTTGCGAATCGTCGGCGGCGCGGCGGTCGTCGACCGATATTTACACAGCCTCGGCATTCCAGACATCCATGTGGCGACAACCGAAAAGGCGATGGGCAGAAATCAGATGGTGCAGTACCGCAACTGGGCGACGCCCGCTGCAATGGTCGCTTTGTTACGTGCGCTACAAAACGGACGTGGCCTGTCAACGCCCAGCCGCACACGCTTACTGAACTGGATGACTGAGACTCCTACAAGCTCGCGCCGCATCAAAGGACTCTTGCCTGCCGGAACCCTGGTGGCTCACAAGACCGGCACCTCCGGCACTTCCGCAGGGCTGACGCGCGCTACCAATGATGTAGGGTTGATTACTTTACCCAATGGGAGGCACTTAGCCATAGCGGTCTTTGTTTCAGATTCGACGGCGGACGACGCCACGCGCGAAGGCGTGATCGCCAGAATCGCTCAGGCCGCCTGGGAATTCTGGAGCAGGCACGGAGATTAACCGCAGGTGAAATCACATGCACGAATACACAGGGCCTCACGACTTTTTCGATGAAAGCTACGTGCGGGAGTGGGAGGAGTTGGCGAACTCCCGACGCCCATTCCGCATACAGTTCTTCGCTGCCTTCGCGGCGGAGTTGCAGCAGATGGCTGCCGCTACGATATTAGAACTTGGCAGCGGGCCTGGATTTCTGGCCGAACATATTCTCACGCGATGTCCGGTTGCGGCTTATCATCTGTTCGATTTTTCGCCGCCTATGCTGAATCTCAGCCGGGCGCGGCTGGCTCCCTTTGGCAATCGGGTTTGTTCTCATCAGGGTAGCTTTCTTGATGAAGGCTGGTGGAGGTCGCTTCCCGGCCCCTTCGACGCCGTCATTTCGATGCAGGCCGTCCACGAAGTGCTTCGCCCGGAGCGCCTGCCGCAGTTGTATTCTGAATCACGTTTACTGATCAAAGCCGGCGGCGTGATGCTGATAGCCGATAAACTAGACGACGAATCGAAGAGCGAAGCCGACAGGTTTACAGCGGACAAGCATCTGGCAGCACTCAGCCAAGCCGGGTTCAAAGAAATCAGACAAGTTGATGCGGTTGGCGATCTGGTCATGTTCGCCGCCAGAGCGTAGCGCGATAGAGCAAGCGCAATGATTCACCGCAGAGACGCAGAGAACGCAGAGAAGGCGCAGAGACATGCCAAATGCGCGACGTTCTGCGCCCGCTCAGCGTTCTGCGTCGTCTCTGCGGTGAACCCTCACGATCTCCGTACATTCAGCGGATAAGTTGACCCTGCGCGCAAGCGTTTCGCCCGGACTTCACCCCTGTGAGCGTCATTGCATCTGCCCGGCGCGATAGGAGCGGCGGGCGCGGACGACCGTATCAGGGCGAGCTACTTGAACGGTCAGGTGATGAATCGTGCCCTCACCCGTATCGCTGTTGGCGTAAAAGCCCAGCCGGTACTGATGCCGCAGTTCATCGGCGATCAGATCGAAGGTCTTTTTAAGATCAGTCACCTCGCTGCGGTAGAAACGCCCGGCTGAAGCGCTGGCAAGCTGATTCAGATAATCCGCCGCGTCCTCGTTATTGCGCTCTTGGCGCTCGCGGCGGCGTTCACGACCGGGAGCGCGGCCCGGCGGCGGTTCACCAAAGACGCCACCGCGCCGTCGCCAGCCGCCGCGTCGCCCGTCGAAACGTGGCGCGAAGGCGGTGCGATAAAAGATGGCATAGATCATCGCGCCGGACTCTTCGGCGGCATCAAGCGATTCGCCTTCCCCTATGACGCTGCCGTGATCTTTGCCGTCCGTGAGTAAGACGATGGCTTTTCGGCCTTGCACCTGGCGCAACGATTCGTTGGTTACTTTGATTACCGCATCGCGCAGCACGGTGCCGGGATAAGTGCCGATCTCTGCATTCTTCACCGCACGTTCCAGCACCCGGCGGTCGGCGGTGAGTTGGCTCAACCGGTGAATGTCATAATCAAAGCTGACGATCATCGCGCGGTCCTGCGGACGGAGCCGCTTGATAAAATTCAGCGCCGCCTCTTTGATGTCGTCGAGCACGTCGCGCGTGCTCTTGCTGGTATCGAGCAGCAAAGCGACATTCAGCGGCTCTTCAGTGGCTTCAAAGACGGCGATGGTCTGTTTGACGTGATCGTTGTAGAGCGTGAAGTCTTCGGCGCGCAAGCCGCTCAAGTAGTGGTCTTCGTGGTCGCTGACGATCACCGGGACATTGACGAGCGTCGCCTTGAGCTTGATCGCCGCTTGCTCATCCGTCGTTTGTGCGCTGGCGCTGCCGGTAATGGTAATCACAACCAGGCAAATGGAAAGCGCCATGATCGAAAATGGCTTCTTCATCATCAGGCCCTAATGAAAAGAGGGACTCGCGCGGAGCCCCTCAAGTCATTGCTCGGTTCAAAGAATCAACGGAAGCGCGAATCCTGACAACGCCAAACGGCGGCTCGCGCCATCTACGGTTTAGCTGCGAATCAGTCCCTTGAAGTTCGCCGGATTCGGGTTGAAGCCCGGAAAGATTGCGCCGAGATTTGCTGCGCCCATGTGCCGCGCAGCGATTTCGGCGAAGACATCGCGGAAGTCCGTCGTCAGTTGAAGGTCGCGGCCTTCATACAACTGCTCGGTGGCCAGGCCGGGCCATTTGCCGTAGACTTTGCCGCCCTTGACCGCGCCGCCGAGCGCAAACGCTACGCTGGCGTGGCCATGATCGGTGCCGCCCGAACCGTTCTGCCGTATCGTCCGCCCGAACTCGGTCATCGTAATGATCACTACATTGCGCATACGGTCGCCGAGATCGTGGTAGAGCGCCGCGATGCTCTGACTGAAATCCTGTAAGCGATTGGCGAGTTGGCCGCGCGCGTTGCCTTGATTGGCGTGCGTGTCCCAGCCGCCGACATCTGTGAAGGCGACTTCAACGCCGATGTCGGCTTTGATCAACTGGGCGATTTGCAGCAACGCCTGACCAAACGGCGAGCGCGGATAATTCGCATCGTTGACGGGCTGATACTGCTGCGGGTTGGCCTTTTTCAGCATCTTCACCGCTTCAAACGCTTCTTTGCCGGTGCCGTGCAACGCATCGCCCATGTTCTGCGCGTAGAGCTCTTCAAAACCTTTCGCCACCTGACCGTTGCCCTGGCCGGCGCGCACACCGAAATCGCTGATGTTGGTCATGGCAATTGCCGGCGCGCCGCCGAGCAGGGTGCGCGGCAAGTTGGCCGTCAGCGACACGGCGCGAAACGGCGTCGCCTTTTGATCGCGCTTCGCCTGCAAGTAACGATTCAGCCAGCCGTCGCCCGTGCCTTTATTGCCGGGCGTCGCCGACTCCATGTAATCCTGTGCATCGAAGTGCGAGCGCGTGTTATCGGGCGAGCCGACGGCGTGAATGATGGCGAGATTGCCGGCATCATAGATGGGCTTGAAGGGTGCGAGCGCCGGATGCAAACCGAAGTAGCCATCAAGATCGATTGCCGTATCGGTGCCCGCGCCGCCCTTCGGCTGCGCGACGGCAATGTTCGGGCGAACGCTATAGTAATTTTTATCGCCAAACGGCACGACTGCCGAGATGCCATCCATCGCGCCGCGCTGAAAGATCGCGATGACGATTGGTTTGTCCTTGCCCGTGGCGGCGAGCGTCTGACCCAGCGCCGTGCGCTTCAGAAACGACGGTGCCGCAGCCAGGCTGACCATCGCCAGGCCCGATGACTTCAAAAAGAATCTGCGTGTTACTGCCATAATTTTTCCCCTCGTAACGATTGAACCGTTCATGACAAGTAACCAGTGACAAGTGGGATCGTGGGTGACAAGCGACTACTCGAATTCTTGTCATTCTGTCTTGTCACTGGTCACTGGTCACCTTCTCTGGAATTCTGGCGAGCCGAGCACCAGGCCGAATACTTTGGCGATCTCCTGCTCTCCAGGCGAAAGCATTGCAATGGGCTCGGCGCGGCGGTCGAGCCGATTTTCGCGGCCTCTCGGATAATCGTAACGGGCAACCTTATCGCCTTTGCCCGGACGCTGTGGAGTTGTTGCGCCTTCGGCCAGCAGTGATTCGCCATTGTCGGCCATCATTGCATCCTTCGACGGGCGCTCAGGGTCAAACTCGCCCTTGACCGGCACGCCTTCGGTCATCTGTTTTTCAAGCACCGCGCGCGTCTGCGGCGACACATCCTTGTTCAACAACAGTGCGATGGCTTGATCCAGGGTTTGCGTTGAACTCTTGCCTGCCGTCTCCGGGGCGATGCGCTTGAGGTCAACGGTCGTGCCCCTGAGTTTATTTGAACTCAAGGCCAGGCCGAAGTTCAACCGCTCAAGCAAAGCGCCGGTATTCACCCACTGCTCTGCCTTGTCGGGAAAGCCAGTCGGCGGCTGGTAGCGATAAAGCGGCTGGCCCATCTTCGATATGAACTGCGTCACCATCAGCGTGTTGCCGAGGTCACCGCCAAGGGCGCGAATCGCCGACACCGCCAGTTCGAACGGCGATTTGATCTTGGCGCGATAGGCTTCTTTCGAGAAGAACTCCGGCGCTGTGAAGATCGTCCGCAGCATCTCGCGGATGTCGCCGTCGCTCTTCATATAAACCTGTGCGACACGGTCAACCAGCGCCGGCGGCGGGGTGTCGCTGACCAGGCGGCGCACCAGCTTGGTCGAGATGAACTTCGCGGTGTTCGGATGATGCGCGAGGATGTCAATCACCATCTCGCCATCTTTCATGCCGCCGCCTGCCGGAATCTTGTGGCCGAGCACCGTCTTTTCGCCGTTGTCATGCATAAACGGGCGATAGATGAAGCTGCCGCCTTTGCGCGGTTGGACAATCGTCCAGCCTGTGAAGCAGCGCGCCACTTCCTGCACGTCCTTCTGAGTGTAGCCGCCTTCGACGCCGAGCGTGTGCAGTTCCATCAACTCGCGCGCATAGTTTTCATTGATGCCGGGCTTGCGCTTCTTGAATTGCTGCACGGCCTGCGCGCGTTGTTGTTGATCGGGGTTGTCCGCATCATTGCGCCGAGCCAGGCCGCCAAATATACCGCGCCGCTGGAATCGGCCCTGCTGGCCTGTTCCAAGCCGACCGGGCAGTTTCGCGTCGGGCGAACTCGATTGAAAATTGTCCAGGTAAAACAGCATCGCCGGGCTTTTCGCCGTCGCCATTAGCAGGTCTTCAAACTTGCCGAGCGTGTGCGGGCGAATGGCGTTCATTTCGTAATCGGTGGTTAGTACTTTGTCCGCGCCTTTCGGCCAGAAGATGTTGAAGTGGTTGTACCAGAAATCGCTCATCACTTCCTGCAATTGCCGCTCGCTGTAAACGGCGCGGATCATCTTCTGCTGCATCAGGTCTTGCAGCAACAACTGCGGCGGTTTGAGGCCGTGCTCGCGGTAATACTCCATGAGCATCTGGCGATTCTCTTTTTTATTGAGGTCAAGCTGCGCGTCACCGGCCTGATTAGCCGGCGCATTGTCGTTGTCCGGCTTCATCTGCTCGGCGGGCACGGCTTTCGGCGCAGCATTCTTGCCTTTCAATCCGAGTTCGCGGGCGATCATTCCCGGCTCCGGGTATTTCTCCGCGAGTTCGGACAAAGGCATGCGAATCGAGTCGATGGTCTTCAGCCGGGCTTCGGTCGCCGAATCGTCAAGGCGCTCAGGATGCAGTTGCTGGTCGATGAATTTATCAATGCCTAGTGTACGAACGCGCTCGACATCGCCGGGCCGCGCGCCGAAGCCTATGCGATTGAGCAGGTGAGTGATCTTCTGATCTTCGGTCAGCGCCGCCGGCTTGGTCGCTTTGGCTTTGGCGTCGCCGTAGACGGGCGAGAGCGCGCCGAGCGTCAGGGTTGCCGCCAGCGCGACGGCCAGAATTGCCGAAGCCGCGCGCCTGGTTGCGGCAGTCCATATGAATAGCATCTTGTGTGTATTGATTTTCATGATCTGCTTCCTCTGATGGTGCGAACTGATATGATGAAGGAACGGCTGCACAAATTGCCCGCCCGATGAATACGCGCTGATTTAATGGCCTGCACCCTGAAGGCAATCGGCGCGACTGCAATCTATACTGTGTAAATCACCAGAGCAGGCGTTTCGCGGTTCAGCCAGGTTCCTTCGCCTGATTTTGCGCACTCAGTAGCTAAGACGCGCGGGGTTTTGAAATAGTTTGGAAAATGATTAAGGGCTTTGCAGATGAATTGAGAGGCGCGCGCCATCTCATCCTTATGATCATACGCTAGCCGGTGCCGAAAAAATTTCAGCGGCGGATTATGTCTTATCTGACGGCAGAATTGGCATCAACCATCCGCCCGCCATCACCGAATGACAAAGTGAGCGGTTGACACTCTGCAAAATGGTAGCTTACCGTACCAAGGACAGTCAGTTTACTTTCCTGCTGACGGAATCGCTCAAGCTCGTCAGCCCAGATTAACCACTTAGTTGAAGGAGAGTCCATGATGTTCAATTCACCAGCAAACAAGATTGCGCGAAAACTCATCTTGTTAGCGATCATGCTTGTCTTCCTGGCTGCTCTCAGCTTCAGTAATATTATGAAGCAATCCGTGGTCAGTGCCGAGCCGCTGATTTGCTGTTCGGCTTGTGATGTCGAGAACCCGCCGCTACCCTGCCGGCACGGTTGTTCGCCAAGCTGCAAAGAGTAAGCAGAGGCAAACCTGCGCGGGGCGGGAGTTGAGTTTGCTCCGCGCAGATCATCGATCAAATCGTTCGTAGCCGACCTGGCTGCCGATCAACAGAGAATAAGAAATTACACAATGAGCAATCTATATAAGAGAGTCGAACTGCTCACCAACATAGCGATCATCGTTGTTGCGCTTTTGATCTGTGTCGTCCTGGTTAAACGCTACCTGCTCGCCCCGCCAGCCCCGGCAGTGGTTAAAGCAATCGCCGCCGGAGAAAAAATTTCCCTGCCGGATGTGGATTGGCAGAAGCACCGCCAAACGCTCTTAATCGTTCTTTCGCAGGGATGTCACTTCTGCGCAGAGAGCGTGCCGTTTTATCAGCGCCTCGCCAAAGAAGCAAGCAACCGTAGTGATGTGCAATTGGTAGCCGTCCTACCGCAACCGCCCGATGAAGGGCAAAAATATCTTGACGAGCTCGGCGTGCCCATTAAGGACGTTAAACAGGCAGCCCTAAGCTCGATTCAAGTCAAAGGAACACCGGCACTGATCCTGGTAGATAGCCAAGGCATTGTAAGCGATGCATGGGTGGGCAAATTACCACCCGACCAGGAGGCCGAGGTGATCAGTAAACTTCAGTGTGATACCTGCGGCTCATAGCCCATGCTCTAAAGCGCAAGGCATACCCATGCCTGAATGGCGGGAGTGTCAATTGGCGTGCCAGTAGGCGTTCTGTCCGACGTAATCGTCGTCCGGAAAGCTGGCCAGAATGAGCCGCCGCGTCTTCAATATGTCGAGCTTTCCCTTCCCCTTGTAAAGCACCTGACCGTCAGGCGCAATCACCATCGAGTAGGGCACGGAACCGTCCCAGTCGGCATCAAACGCGCTCATCAACTCATAAGGATCCATGGTGCCGAACAGCAGGTTGCGCGTCGACGCGTGCTGCGAATCAAGAAAACGCCGCACGCCCTTTTCTTCGTCCGGGTAATTGATGCTGACGGTCACCATCTCGAAAGGTCGCTTGCGATACATGCGCCAGGTCTTCTGCAACTCAGGAAACTCGATGGTGCAAGGGCCGCACCAGGTGGCCCAGAAATTGACGAGCAGGGTTTTGCCTGTGGCATTCTTGCGCAAGGCGCGCAGCGCGTCGGCGTTGACTTTTTCGAGCGGCACGGCTTCGCGCTCAATGCTTTTCATCTCCTCATTCTGGAGGGTTTCTTTGTCGAGCCACTTGACCGAGCAGCCGACTGCCGGGGTCTTCTCAAGCGGAACCGGGCTGCCGGATAACACCGCCTCGATGGCATCGCGGGCATTGGCAACTTTCGCGTAGGCTTCACGCGGGTTGCTATCGACGCGCCCCTGGTAACGCAGTTTGCGTTGCTGGTCGAAGACGAAGACATGCGGCGTCGCCGTCGGGCCGTAACGGCGCGAGGCTTCCTGGGTCTCGCCGTCGTAGAGGAACGGAAAATTGAATTGCCGGTGGGCGGCGCGGACTTTCATTTCTTCGAGCGAATCGCCGAGGTCTGTATAGCCCATCTCATCGAGCCGCAGCGACTTTGGACTGTTCGGTTGAATGACGACAAAGGCAACGCCGCGCTCGCGGTAATCCGCCACCAGTTTCTTGATGCGGTTCTCGTAAACCTCGGCGGTCGGACAATGCACCGCTGTGAAGATGACGACCAACATCTTGCTGCCTTTGAAACTCGCTAACGAATAGGTCTTGCCGTCCACTCCCGGCAAACGAAAATCCGGCGCTACTGAACCAATAGCCAGCGGCGTCGGATGATTGTCATCCATCGGCGAGACAAGCGCAGCGGCTGCCTGGCCGGCGCTCTGGAAACCGAGCGGCGCAATAATCAACGTAATGAACATTACGATCAGTAGGACTGCGCGAGGTGTGCGGGATAGATCAAGGGTCATCGTATTAATTCCTTCTAAATCGCATCGAAAGCCAGGCGCACGTCCGGGTCAACCAGGCGGGCGGCGTGTTCGAGATGCGCCGTGGCGCGGGCGTTGATCGTTTCAACATGGCGATAGCGTATGCCGCGCACGCGGCGGAATAACCTGATCTTCAAGTTCGCCACTTCACTGTTGATGCAGTAAAGCGCTTCGCCGTCAGGGTCGCGGTATTCGGCTTGAATCATGTCGCGCAGCCGGCATTGCGCGATGCCTTCAATGTGCAGCCGCGTGCTGGTCGCCGTAAACGACCAGTAGCCCATGCCGAGATTGCACTTCCACTGCTCGGACAAGCGCAAGCGCGTGAAGCGATGCTCCTCGCCGCGATGCCGCAAATATAATGACTGAATTGGCGGCAGCGTCTTGCCGACGCGACGTGGCCGCGCCGCCAGCCCTTCAAAGACCGTTCCCTCGTGCCCTTCAAAGCCGTTGGCATGAATCCATACCCATTCGTCGACATGCTTGCGGCCCCAGAGATGCGATTGGCAGCCCGGCTCGTTGTCAATCACGATCTCGCGCCCGTCGAGCGCAATCGTTCCGCTAAAGCGCGTGTCGAGATTCGGCGAGCAGACGAACGACGAAGGCCGCATCAGGTTCACCAGCATCGGCGTCACGTGATGGTAAGTGCGCTCGTTCGGTTGAAAGCGCAAATCCCATTCGATTGTGCGCCCGCCCTGTTCGACTTTGCCTGCCGCGCGTGACGAAGTGAATTCGCCGTTGCTGAGACGTATGCGAAAAGCTTCGTGGCCTTCGATGGCAAACTGGTCGACGGCGTATGCTTGCTTGATGCCAAGGTTAGCTTCGGCATTGGTGCGATCAAAGGCGGCAGCCCAGAGAGCGACGTGCGGCGCAGCGTTCACCGGCGCTTCGATACAATAGCGAAACCAGAAGCCGCGCCGCGACGCGCGTTGATTCAGGGTTAGAAACCACACTTCATAGTGATTCGCGCTGCGGCGATTCCAGCGGCAGAGATTGTCCGCGTAGTTTGCCACCACGTCAGTAGTAGGCTTGAGGCTAACGGTCATTGGCGCTCTCTTTGAAATTGCGGCTTGCAGCTTACGGATTGACTGCGGGAACGAGCTTCCCAAAATCTGCTGCCCTCGGATGCGATTCCTCTGTCTACGGTCGACGCCAACAACATACCGCAGCCGGACAGCGAAAGGCAAACTTTGCCACCCGATCACGGCTCTGCTAGAATTTTTATCGCTGCGCCGCCTCGATACTGAATCCGTGCGGCGTCGGCGTTCAAGCAACAAAGGGGCAATAACCGGTTTCAATGCATAGAGCAATCATACTGGCCGTTACATTTCTAATTTTCGCGGCGATTCCGGCAAGCGGGCAGACGAGCGCCGACCAGAGGACGGATGAGATTCTCGCCACGGCGCGACAACAGCTTGTCAAAGGCGAAGTCTGTCTGGCGGCGGGCAATATAGATTGCGCGCGACGCGAGTTTGACGGCGCGGTCGATTACGTCTTCGAGCAACGCATCGATGTGCGCAGCGATCCGCGATTGCGCGCCGGTCTGGCAGAGATCATCGAAAAAATTTATCGCTACGAAACTCAGCCGGCAAGCGAGCAGACGGCGCGGCTCTGGAAGTCGCAAGAATACGAAGGGCGACCCGCAGCCGATGAGTCGGAAGAGGCCGACGGCGATCTGCCTGTCGGGCCGATGAACGCCGGAGAATTTCAGCGGCGCTTTGCTTTGCTGCGCGCCGCCTTCCGTGAACAGTACGAGCGCGACATCACGCTGACGGGCGCGGATCACGAAGAGCATCGCCGGCTCTACGGGCGCGGCAGCGCTTATGACATACGGGTTCGCGACCTGACGCGCGAGCAGGTGGCTTTTATTATCGGCAAAGGCAATGAACTCGGCCTGCGTATCAAGGACTTTTCAACCTGGGGGCAAGTTGCAGCGCACAATTCGCGCTCGGCGCAACTGGGTCGCCCGCTCGATACTTATGCGACGGGCATCCACCTGCACATCGACCGCATGGGCGCGATGCGTGCGCCGAAGATGATCGAGAAGCCTGCCATCAACAAATCGCGCTTGAAAAACGAAGAACCAAAGAGCAATTGATGAGTTGGAACGGCGAAGAACGCAGATCGGGCAACGACCGTCGCCAGTGCGAGCGGCGGCGCACCATGCGTTACGGTGTGCAGAATCTCATCATCATTAACGGCATCACCTGGATTGATGCCGAAGGCCAGGAGCGCCGCCAGCAGATTCGCCGCCAGCAAGACCGCCTGGCCATTGTGCGCAAGCTGCTGGAAAACGCGCGACCGTGATATGCAAACTGATGGCAAACTGATGGCAAACTGATGAATGATGAGTCTATGACTGACGTGTTGATTCATAACGTGAATTTCGATGAGCGCGGTTTGATTCCGGCCATCGTTCAGGATGCCGGGACGCTTGAAGTCGTCGCGTTCGCTTATCTGGACAACGCGCGCCTGGCGAAGACGCTGCAAACCGGCGAGACGCGCTTCCTGGTTGATTTACAGGGCAGCGCCGACCTGAGCGAATACCGTCTGCTTGACGTGCGCGCCAATTCCGATGGCGGCTCATTGACGGTATTGATCGAGCGTCAGGCGGGCGAGGCGACAGAGCGCGAGACCGTCAGCCTGATGCAGCAATTCGACAAAGCGACACACTCGGCCTCGGAGGTCGCGCTGGTTGACGTGGCGTCGATGGAATTCGGGCTGACGCTGCACAAGCTTTACTCGCTGATTGCCGAACGCAAAGAGACACGCCCGGAAGGTTCGTATACGACTTATCTTTTCAACAGCGGGCTGGACAAAATTCTCAAGAAGATCGCCGAGGAGTCGGGCGAAGTGATCATCGCCGCCAAGAACCGCGCGCCGCGCGAGATCATCAGTGAACTGGCCGATCTGTTTTATCACCTGCTGGTCTTGATGGTTGAGCGCGACGTGAAACTCGGCGAAGTCGCTAATGAATTGACGCGCCGCGCCGCGCCAAAGAAATCCTGACTGATCATTGGCCATCAATCCTTTGTCATTCCTTTGTCCTTCGCCTGGCGTTCGAAGATCTATATAGCTGCCATTCATATCTATAGCGGTATGCAAATGAGATTAGCCTTTGCCACAAGGGCACCAAGGCACCAAGAATCACCATCTCCTTTGTGTCTTGGTGTCTTGGTGTCTTGGTGGCAATTCTCTGGCTAAGCTGATCTGAATGCCACTCTACGAAGGGCAAAGCAATCGCCCGCAAGTCTTCGCTTACTTTTTATGCCTTGCGGTCAATCAACCCGCTGCCGTATTCCTGCATCAAAACCCGCGTCGCTTTACAATGGCCGCAAGCCTGCGGTAAGTTTGATAAGACGGTTCCGAAGCTCCTATCTTCAATCATCTGCGAGAGTGATTATGGCGCTATTCAATAAAAACAATCCGCACGTCAGGCGCGGCGGTTCAGCGAACCTGCTGCAAGATTTCTTCCGCCGTTATACCTTTCTGGCGTTGCTGGCGCTTTCGGTCATCGCCGGCATTCTGTTCGGCGCAACGGTCGCCTATCAAGCCAGCATGACCGAAGAAGCGCAGCAGGTAGCGGCGCTGGCGACTTATCGCCCGAATCTGGTGACCCGCGTGCTCGCCGACGATGGCAAGACGGTGGTCGGCGAATTCTCGCTCGAACGCCGCATTCCGATCACTTACGAGCAGATTCCCGACAACATGAAGAACGCCATCTGGGCGATAGAAGACGACCGCTTCTTTCAGCACATCGGCGTCGATCCGATTCGTATTGTCGGCGCGACGTTCAAGAATCTCGTCAAAAGCCGCAAGGCCGAAGGCGCATCGACGCTGACTCAGCAACTGGCGCGGGCGCTGTTTTTGTCGCCGGAAAAGACCTACACCCGCAAGGTCAAAGAGATTCTGCTGTCGCTGCAAATCGAACGCTATTACACCAAAGAGCAGATCATGGAGATGTACTGCAACCAGATTTTTCTGGGCGGCGGCGCTTATGGATTTGAGGCCGGCTCGCAGTATTACTTCTCCAAGTCGCTCAAAGACTGCACGCTCGAAGAATGCGCCTTGCTGGCCGGATTGCCGAAAGCGCCGAGCTATTATTCGCCGACGCGCGACGAAAAAGCCGCCACCGAGCGCCGCAACGTCGTCCTCTATCGCATGCACGAAGAAGGCTACATCGCCGATGACGAATACAACCGCGCGCGGCAAGCAAAGATCAACCTGAACATCAATCCGCAACAGGCCAACAACAATTCGATCTACGGTTACTTCGTCGAAGAAGTCCGCCAGGAGATGGAAGACACCTTCGGCACCTATCAGACGCAGACCGGCGGCTTGAATATTTACACGACGATTGACCCGGCGGCTCAGCGCCAAGCCATGCGCTCGGTGCGCCGTGGGCTGCATGCCTATGAAGACCGGCACGGCAAGAAGTGGCGCGGCAAACTGCTCAACGTGCTCGATACCAAACAGGCGAACGACCTTAGCCATTACACCCACGCCGACTGGCTGGGCGATTACCTGCCGGGCGAGTATCTCTACGGTTTAGTGATGAACGTTACACCGACCAGCGCCGATCTGCGCTTCGGTGATTATAAGGCGGTGATCACCGAAGCGAATACGAAGTGGGCGGGCGGGCCGCCGTCACGATTGCTCAAGCGCGGCGACCTGCCGGTGTTCAAAGTCATCAAGGTTGATAACGACAAGAAGACGCTCGAAGTGAATCTCGATCAGGTGCCGTCGGTGGATGGCGCGCTGGTCTGTATCGATTCAAAAAACGGCGACATCAAGGCGATGGTCGGGGGTTATGATTTCTCGACCCGCAAGTTCAACAACTCGACGCAGGCCGAGCGGCAGACCGGTTCGACCTTCAAGCCATTCATCTATACCGCAGCGGTCGAAGAAGGCTTCACGCCCGACACTATCGTCAGCGCCGCGCCGTTCACAGATCCGGGGACGGGCTGGTCGCCGTCAAATTACGACGGTTCGGCAGGCGGCGGCTCCTTGCCGATGCGCTCGGCATTACAACAGTCTTTGAACATCGTGGCGGTGCGCTTGCTATCGATTGTCGGCGTCGAGAAAGGCGCAGAGGTGGTCAAACGCTTCGGCTTACCCAATCCCATGAAGCGCGTGCTGCCGTCGGCGCTCGGCGCAACCGAAGAACCGCTGCTCGATATGACGAGCGCCTATTCGGTGTTTTCCAACCTGGGCATGCGCGTCAAGCCGCACCTGATCAAGCGGGTCACGGATGCCGACAGCAATTCGATCCTCGATTGGCAAGCGGAGACCTTCAAAGTCATCACGCCCTATGTCGCTTCGCAGATGCAGGACATGATGCGCGGCGTCGTCACTGGCGGCACCGCCGGCTCGATCATGGCCAACAAGGAACTCAGCAAGCGCATGATCTGCGGCAAGACGGGCACCGTTAATGACTTCACGGATGCGTGGTTCATCGGCTACACGCCGTCTTACACGGCGGGCGTATGGATCGGCTACCCTGGCCTGAAGAAGACGCTGGGCAACAAGGAAGCCGGTTCGGTGGCGGCGCTGCCCATGTGGATTAGCTTCATGGAAAAATTCCTCGCCGATAAGCCGAACGACAAGTTCCCGAAGGCTCCTGGCCCGGATAAAGAAATCGTCGCCAAGCGCGCCGAAGCCGAACGCGCCATGCGCAAGGCGGAAGCCGATGAAGCTGAAAATGCTGCCAAGACGACCGATGAGACGGCAGACAAAGCCAAGAGCGCGGCGCAGGACGAGGGCACGCCTAAGGAGCCAGGCACACGCCCCGCGCCAAAGATGGACGATGCAGCCGAAACGCCGCGTCCGCCGCGCCCCTCGCGTGAAGAGCGCCCGCGCGACGTTGAACGGACGCCGCCGCCTGCGCGCCCTGAACAACAAACGCCGAAAAAACGCGGCAAGAACGGATGACCTAATAAAGTCTGTAGAGTCCGGCGAGTCTAGAGAGCCTAGAGAGTCCGAAGCTCACAGGTGTATCGAACGACGTAGCTCAACCAGGCTCTACGGACTCTACAGGCGCTCTGGGCCCTACAGACTCAATAGGCTTTTTGAATATGCTGGTCGTTGCTCTCATTGTCTTGATTGTCATCGCTGTTATGTGGTGGACGAACAGCGGCAGAGGCTTGTCGTTCAACGAGCGGCAATATCTGAAAAGCCGGGGCTACGCCGCAGACGCGACGCTCGACGCCGGCCCGCCGGTAACCAGAGATACGCGACTATTCAGCTTGATCGAATCGCTCGCCGACCTGTCGCCTTACGCACGCCAGCGCGCCGCTGAAGACCTCGCCCGCCTTTGCCAGTCAGACGTGCGTGATGGCCGTATGCTGCAACCCTTGCTCAGAGCTTTAGAAGATAGCGATGCAGCGGTGCGTAGCGCGGTGGCTAATGCGTTAGGCCAACTCGGCAGTCCTGAGGCAATTGCGACGCTGAAAGGCCGGCTCGAAGTTGAAGAGTCCGTACACGTCCGCGCCAGCCTGCAACGAGCGATTGAGACGCTGGGAACCAGGGGTTAGAGACTTGGACGACAATCGCAGATCACAAGATGGTCATCCGATAGGCAAATACAGCGAGCTTTAAATCATCATCTCCAGCGATCCTAGATCAGGCCACATCAGAATGGCACAAAAAGAGATTGACACAGAGGCACCGCAAGTACAGAGAAGGGGATAAAAATCTTTGGTTTTTCTCAGTATTTTTGGTTTCCTCTCTGTGCTGCGGTGACTCTGTGGCCAATCTCCTGTCCCAATGTTGTGTGGTTCGATTTAGGCTCAGATTCATTGAATTGTAATGCTCACGCCGCCGCGAGTTTATATCGAAGAATTGCTTGATCTGGGCGAAGGCACGGACGAGGACGTGGCGCGAAACCTTGCCGACCTGCGCCGCATCAACCGCTTTCTCGGCGGACGGCGCGTCGTGTTGGATGCGCTCGCGGCGATTGTTGCCGACGCCGGCCTGCAAGAGTTGTCGCTGCTGGATGTCGGCACCGGCTCGGCGGACATTCCCGGCGCGGTCGCCGATTGGTGCGGCTCTCGCGGCATTGTAGGCAACATTACAGCGCTCGATTTGAGCGAACGCAACTTGCGCATCGCTCGCTTGCGGCTAGGCATCAACCAGGAGGTGCAACTGGTGCGCGGCGATTCGTTGTCGCTGCCGTTCGCCGATGGCTCGGTTGATGTGGTCACGGCATCGCTTTTTCTGCACCACTTCGAAGACGCCGACGTGGTGCGATTGCTCGCCGATTTTGCCCGCGTCGCGCGCCGTGCAGTCATCGTCAATGACCTGATTCGCAATCTCGTGCCTTACTGGTTTGCGCGATTGAGCGGGCCGCTGCTGGCGACCAGCTTCCTGACACGCTACGATGGGCCGGCGTCTGTGCTGCGCGGCTTCACGGTGCGCGAAATGGCCGGTCTTGCCGAACGCGCCGGCTTGCGGCGCGCGCACTTGCGCCGCCATTTCCCTTATCGTCTTGCCCTGGTCGCGCGAATGGAAGATTGATTATATTCCTTCATGACCGAATACGATGCCATCATTATCGGCGGCGGGCCTGCCGGAACCAGCACCGCGATCTCGCTTGCGGGGCGCGGCGTTCGCGTTCTCCTGCTTGAAGAGAAACGCATGCCGCGCCCCAAGCTCTGCGGCGAATTCATCACTCCAGAATCGTTCCCGACGCTCGAACGACTTGGCGTTATGTCGGCGATGATGGCAGCGGGCGCACAGCGGCTGACGCAATTGTCATTGGTCGTCGCTTCGGGCAAGCGCGTACGCACTCCCGTAGCGGCGATGTCGGATGTCGCCGATTGGGCGATGAGCTTGAGCCGCGCACGCTTCGATCAAGTGCTGTTTGAAAGAGCCCGCGCCATCGGTGCGGATTGCCGCGAGGGCTTCGCCGTCAAGCAATGCCTCATTGAAGCGGGTAGGGCGCGCGGCGTCGAAGCGTTGTCGCTTGCCGACGGTCAAATGGTGCGCTATCACGCGCCGCTGATCATCGATGCATCGGGACGCAATTCGCGTTTGATGGTCAACCGCGAAGAACGCCAGGCAGGGCCGCGCGGCTCGCGGCTCTACGGCTTGAAAGCGCACCTTGCCAATATCGAAGGCATCAATGAACAGATCGAATTGTACTTCTTTCCGCAAGGCTATGGCGGTTTGTCGTTGATCGAAAACCAACTGGTGAATCTCTGCTTCATTGCGAGCGAACGCACCTTTCGCGCTGCCGGCGGCGATCCCACGACGATTGTCGAGCAGACCGTGATGCGTAACGCTCTGGCACGCGAGCGACTGCGCGGCGCTGAAGTCGTCGGCAAGTGGCACAGCGTTGGCCCGCTCGCGTTCGGTCATCGCCGGCTCTCGCAAAGCGGCGTACTGGCCATCGGCGATGCCTCAGGGATGATCGATCCGTTCACCGGCACGGGCATTCAAATCGCCCTCAGAACCGGCGAACTGGCGGCGCAGGCAATCCTTGACGTGATGAGCGACAGCGCCGCTGTTCAAGGCGCAAGCCTATTCGACCGCGCTCTGGCGTACTATTCGGGAGCTTACGCGCGCGAGTTTGGCGACCGTATGAAAGTCGCTGGCTGGCTGCGCCGCGTGGCGCTTTCTCCGGCAATCGCCGGCCCCTTCGCCAGCCTCATGGCTTTTTCGCCGAGCCTGACGCGCCGCGTCTTACGCGCCACGCGCAGCAGCGGCGTAACCAGGGTTTCAAATTCCCAGGCATGACTTCGCAACCCGTTTGATGAAGCGGTAGCTGATGAGCAAAAGTCTGCGGATATAAAGTCCGCAGACTTTTGTACAACCGCTTTCTAGAGCGGCTTTCGATTGGCTGTAGCGCAGGCTAATCGCCTTGCGCTACAAGGGCAGACTCAATTGAAAATCGCTTTAGGGTATGCGATGGTGACGGTCATAATATCTCTCGTCCCATTGACGATGGTGGCGGTGGCGGATGATCCACACCCTTCTGCCATTGTAGGTACGATAGATCCGCGCGTGCCGGTGATGATCTCTGTCATCATCGTGAATTACACGAGCGTGCCGGTGATGATCATCTCTATCGTAATTCCGCTCCTGGCCGGCAAACGCAAAGGCTGACCCGGTTAACAATGCCAATGATAAGACTCCCGCAGATAGTAGTTTTTTCATCTTTCACCCTCCTTCTCGTTGACTCGTTTGCGCCCAATTCTTGAGTTGCAACATCTATGCCAGATAGCTCAAGGGTGGTTATTGCAGAAAAGCCTCTCTGCGCACGGACTGTACGATCTGCGACTGCACGGGTGAATCATTTCGCTATCCGTGCATTCATCAGCAAGGCGCGCGTGAATCGTTCAAGTTTTGGAACTTTGACGCGCGTGGCGCGTGCGCAAGATTGGCATCAGGCAAAATCCGAAGAACTCAGGAGGAAGCAACATGCGCAAACGCTTTTATCTCTTCCTATCGTTGATTGCAGCGTTCGGCCTGTCGGTCGTGTTGACCAGCGCCTTCGCGGCCCAGAAGGACAAGGCGAAGGGGAAAACCCAGAACCAAGAGACACAACTGAAAGCCGATAGCGAGTCGTCGCAGGTCTTCGCTTTGCCCGGACTGGGGGCCAACGGCAGCTACCTCGGCGTCTACCTCGAAGAAGTCACGCCGGATCGCGTCAAGGAACTTGGGCTGGCTGAAGAGCGCGGCGCGATTGTCACCAAAGTGGTCGAAGCCAGCCCTGCGGAAAAAGCCGGCTTGAAAGAGAACGATACCATCATCACATTCAACGAGCGGCGCATTGACAGCGTCCGCGAATTGCAGAGGCTGTTGGGCGAAACGCCGGCTGACCGCAATGTTAAAATCGAAGTCGTGCGCGGCGGCAACCGGCAAACTCTGGCAGCGACCTTGAGCAAACGCGCGCCGGGCTTTAGTTATGCGTTCAATACGCCGGAATGGAACGGCCAGGGATGGGCGCAGACGGAAGAAGGCCGCAAGCGCCTTGAAGAGAGCCGCAAGCAGGCGGAAGCCTTGCGTAAACAGTACGAAGAGCAGTTGCGTCAGCATCAGGATGAGTTTAAGAACTTACCGAACTTCGGTGATTTTAATAACCTTGGAAATCCCGGCGGCTTCATGTTTTACAGCGGCACGCGGCTCGGCGTCAGCGCCGAATCGTTGACTGATCAACTGGCGGAATTCTTCGGCGTCAAGGACGGCAAAGGCGTGCTGGTGGCGTCGGTCAACGAGAACAGCGCGGCGGCGCGCGGCGGATTGAAAGCCGGTGACGTTATCGTTGCGGTTGACGATCAGAAGATTGACAACCTCAACTCGCTGGTCAACGCCCTGGCGAAGAAAGAGGGCGCTGTCACCTTGAAGATCATTCGCAATCGCACCGAGCAGATGGTGACCGTGACACTGGAAAAACGCAGCGAGTCGCCCGCAGTGCGCCGCCGCTCGGCGATTGTCAGTTCGTTTGCGGCAGGTTGATTGATTGATAACCAACCATCGATAAAAAAGAGGCGCGCGGGTTGCGCCTCTTTTTATGCTTTCAGAGGCACGCGGGCATTCCTCGCCCGTCGTCAAGCGTTCTTGCGCACGATCCCGCGCGGCGATAACATAAGGCGTCGGCCAGTTCCTTATGTCGCCAAAACAAAAATTTCAACTCGCGCTCGGAGTGATCGCCGTCCTCATGGCAATGGGAACGCTGGGCTACAAATTCTTTTTGCCTGAGCAGACGTGGTTCGATTGTTTCTATTTCACGCTCATCACGATCACCACCATAGGCTACGGCGAGCCGAAAGGCATGAGCGAACCGGCGCGCTACTTCACGGCTTTTCTCATTCTCACAGGCGTCAGCAGCATCGGTTACGCATTGTCGGCAGCGGCGCAGGCGCTGGTTGAGTTCGAGTTGGTCGCGCAGTTTGGAAGGCGAAGAATGTACAAAGACATCAGCAAGCTGACGAATCATTTTATCGTCTGTGGTTCGGGGCGCATCGGCTCAGGAGTGATACGCGAGATCGCCCGCCGCAACCATGATTTCGTCGTCATCGAAGGCGATGAAAGCATCGCCGATAGGCTTTTGGCGCAAGGCTTTCTTGTGCTGATGGGCGACGCCACGAATGATGACGTATTGCGCGCCGCAGGCATCGAGCGGGCTCGCGGCATCGTCTGCGCCGTATCGTCGGACCCGGATAATCTGTATATCACGCTGGCCGCCCGCGACCTCAACAAAACGATTCGCATCGTCGCGCGCGCTAACGATGAAGCGGGCATCAATCGTCTGCTCAAGGCGGGTGCCGATAAGGTGGTCTCGCCGACGATCACCGGCTCCAATCAAATGGCACAGGTTCTCTTGCGTCCGGCGGTCGCCGACTTCATGGAGATGGCGACGATGACCGAACAAATGGAACTGGAGATGGAGCAAATCGAAATCTATGAAGGCTCGCCGTTCATTCATCGCGCTTTGAAAGACACCGGCATTCGCTCGACGCACGATGTTATTGTCATCGCCATCCGCCGTCATGGCGGCACAATGATCTTCAATCCGGCAGCCGACACGGTGATCGAATTGCACGATGCGCTGGTCGTCATCGGCAGCCATAACAGCCTGCTGGCGCTCGACCGCATGGCGAATCCGGGCGCTACGAAAGATGCGGCCTCGCTAAACCGCCGTTGATACGTACCAGTCGCCGGCTGGCGCGCGTAGCGGGCTTGGTTGATTAGCGAATTTTAGACGGCGCGCGCGGCGATGGTGAGGGTTGCGCCGCGCCCTATTGCACTCATCAGAAAATCGAAGGGCTTGATCAATGGAATGCAGGCGAGAAAGGCGGCGCGTCCGAGCGCGCCTTTTGGCGGCAAGTAGAGTTTCGATTTCAGACTCTGGCGAAGCGCATGGGCGTTATGGGCTTTTGAATGAAAGCTGGTGCGGTCAATTTGAAAGCCGGTCTCGCCGAGCAATCGTGTGAGCGTCGCGACGCTGAAATGATAGCGATGGCGCGGCGCGTCAAGCGCGAACCAGTCGCCGCCGAACCAGCGCGCTTGATAGCTGTCAGCGTTCGGCACTTGCACAATCAAGGTGCCGCCGCGCTTCAGTATGCGCCGCGCTTCGATGAGATTGTCGCGCGGCTCGGTCGTATGTTCGAGCGCCGACCAGAAGGTCACCACATCGAAGTATTCATCTTCGCAAGCCGAGTCTATGAGCGTGCCTGTGAAGATGCGCAGGCTGCCGATGATGCGCTCGGCGGCAGCAGCGGCGGCCTTGCCGACCTCGACGCCGAACGGATCCCAGGTCTCCGGGTCAAGGGCGCGCAAGAAGAATCCCGCGCCGCAGCCGACATCGAGAAGTCGCCCGCCGCTGAGACCGCAGGCCGCCAGAAAGTTCGTCTTTTCTACTTGCGACTTGCGTATCCAATCGAGCGTCGGCTCGCCGCCCCAGTAATCCGCCGGGTAGAAAAAGGCGAGTTTGTCGTCGCTCATCTCCGGCAACGTGCGCAGGACGCCGCAGCCATCGCAGCGCGCGATGATAAACAGATCGTCTGAGTTGCGCAGGCGGTCGCGCGCCGTGTAGAGTTCGCGCGCCGAAGTCGCGCCGCAAATACCGCAGCCGCGCGGCGCTGGTTTGGTTTGTGGCAATGCATTCATCTCGCAAGAAAATTCTAACCTGCGGGATGGCAGGCAACAAACTCGTGGAGGTGAAACCAACCATGCGATTACGAATGCTCCTGACATTTCCCTTGATCATCTTCCTGGCAGTCGCGGTTTGCGGCTCTCATAAAAACAACAAGCGCGCGCCAGCCAATGAAGCGGCGGCGACCAAAGCCATACTGGCGGTCATCGAAAAACAGGTGGACGCCTGGAACCGCCACGACCTTGAGGGGTTCATGGCAGGCTACCGCAATACCGAGAAGCTGTCGTTTTTTTCAGGCGGCATCAAGACTTTAGGATGGAACACTACACTGGAACGTTACCGCAACCGCTATCAGAGCGCCGGTCGCGAGATGGGCCACCTTGACTTCAGCGAGTTGGATGTCGAGATGCTCGGCCCGCAAACCGCCTTCGTGCGCGGTCACTGGAATTTGAAGATGACCACCGGCGAGCAGGGCGGATTGTTCACGCTCATCTTTCGCAAGTTCAGCGACGGCTGGAAGATCATCCACGACCACACAAGCGCCTCTTCCTGAAATGTATGAAGACTCACGCACTGGTTAAGCTGACGATCCTGCTGGCCGCACTGGCTGGCTTTGAACTGATGGCCGTATTGAGCGCCGGAGCCGGGCCGTCAGCCCAACGACTCGACCCGTCCGCCTGGGGCAGCGACCATGTGGGCAAGCCTGCGCCTGAACTGTACGGCGGCGACGAATGCCTGTTCTGCCACCGCGCGACGGTCGGCGCGGTGTGGCAGAACGATCCGCATTTCCGTGCGCTGCGCGACAAGTTTCAGGGCGGGCACATCGCGCCGGAAATCGAAGCGCTCGGCGCACGTCCGCTATTCAGGAAAATCGCCCCGCACATCGATTTCGTCCTCGGCCAGCGGCGCGCTGTGCGTTTCTTGCAGCGCAACGATAAGGGCGGATTTGATCTGCTCAACGCCACGCTGCTTGATCCAAAGCAGCCGCGCCTGGCGGGCAATAACCAGACCGCCTGGGATTCACAGGCATTCGCCGCGAAATGTATTGGATGCCACACAACCGGCGTTGACCCGGCGAGCCTGCGTCCGTTTGAGACCTTCGTCGGTTGCGAAGCCTGTCACGGGCCTTACAACGATCAGCACACCGGCGGGACGGTCTTCATGCGCCTGGCGAAGAAAGCCAAAGAGACGCCGCAGATGATCGCCTCGACCTGCGGCAGTTGCCATCTGCGCGGCGGGCATTCGCGCTCGACGGGCCGCCCCTTTGCGAATAACTTCGTCGCCGGTGACAATCTCTTCAAAGATTTCGCCTACGATTTTTCACGCGCCGACAATGCTCCTCTAAACCCTATGGACGCGCACGTCGAACAGAACGTCCGCGATATTGTCTTGCTTGGACGCGACAACCTGACCTGTTTGTCATGTCACAAGCTGCATTCTGTCGGCTCGGCCCTGCACCGCCGCCAGCCGAAAACCGACTACTGTTATGTGTGCCACAAAACCGAGCCCTTCAAAGAATTGAAGCCCTACGAAGTTCACAGCGCGGTGTGCGAGTATTAGCCGCTCTGCTTTGCAGACGCTCGGCGTTTGTGGATAATGGCTACGGCTCGCAGCTTCAGTTCTCAAGCACAATTCACGGTCAGCTTTCACGGCTCGAAGCTGAAAATCGATTGACCAGTGGCCTCTCTCAGCGTCACCGTATGACGCAGGCACCGAAGAGAGTGGCAGCATTTTTCACACCTGTTCAGGAGGCAACCATCCATGTGGATACCCAAGCACATCCGCGACCGGCGCAAGGGCATTGATACGCCTATTCCGACGCAAGCGATTTCCAACGAAGAGTTCTACCCGCTGCCGCAGACTGAAGAGCAGCGTAAAGTCGAACATCTGATCAACGACATGGCCGACCAGAAAGCCAAAAAGCTCGGCCTCTCGCGCCGCCAGTTCCTGCGCACCAGCGCCGGCATGGCGACCGCCTTCGTGGCGATGAATCAGGTCTTCGGCCATTTCTTTGAAGTCGCCGAAGCCGAAACCTTCGAGCAGGCGGCTTATGACGAACACTGGCCGAAGAATCAATTCATCATGGACGTGCAGACGCATCACGTCCGCGACGGTATGAAGATCGGCGGCGTCACCGGCTTTCGCGCCTTCGAGTTTTTGAAAGACCTCGGCGTACAACTGAAAGACGACACCGAAGCCTATAGCTTCAAGACGTTCGTCAAAGAGATCTTTCTCGATAGCGATACGGTGATGTGCGTCATCAGCGGCGTGCCGGGTCATGAAGAATATGGCGTGCTGCCGTCTTCGCTGATGGCTCACAGCCGCGACCGCATCAACGAGATGTCCGGCACCACGCGGGCGCTCTCGCAGAGCAACGTCGCGCCGAATCATTACGCCAGCCGACAACAACTCTTTGATCGCATGGAATATGAAGCGAAGACCTACCAGCATAGTTCCTGGAAAGTCTATCCGCACACGACGCCGAAAGGTTCGACAGGCCAGCCCTGGTGGCTCGATGATGAGAAGGTCGCTTACCCGTATTTTGAAAAAGCCAAGCAACTGGGCATCAAGCTCATCAGCGTTCACAAAGGCTTTCCTTCAACCGGGCAGCATCACGATTACGCGCACCCGCGCGACATCAAAAAGGCGGCGCTCGATCACCCGGACCTGACCTTTGTCATCTATCACTCGGCCTTCAAGGCAGACATTCCGCCGGGCGGACGGCTCAACGTGCCGATAGCCGAAAACGGCGCTTTCGAGTGGACATGGGACTTCGTCCAGGATCGCAAGCAGAATCCGAAGATGACCAACGTCTATGCAGAGATCGGCTCATCCTTCGGCCTGGCGGCGAGCATGCAGCCCGCCCTGGCAGCGCATCTCATCGGTCAGTTGCTCGGTGCCTTCGGCGCTGAACACATGATCTGGGGCACCGATTCACTGTGGTGGGGGTCGCCGCAGTGGCAGATCGAAGCTTTCCGCCGCTTCCAGATTCCTGTCGAGATGCAGAAGAAGTTCGGCTACCGCGCCATCACGCCTCAAGATAAAGAAAAGATCTTCGGCTTGAATGCGGCGCGCGTCTACAAGATCGATGTCGCGGCCAATCGCAAAGCCATTCCGAAAGATTACATGAGTCACATCAAGGCGGCTTACCAGCAGAACGGCCCGGAGCGCTCGAATCACTTCTATGGCTGGGTAGCGAATACCCTTTAAGCTAAAAGCAAAAAGTCAGGACGACGCGGCGAGGGGCAATCAACTGTCTTCCCCTCGCCGCGTCGTGTTTTCCCTGCCCTTTGATTTGCCGATGGCCGAGGCGCGCAAAGCACGCGAGGCTGTTATAATTCTCATCGACACCTCTCAACGAAGGAACCAGGGATGGCTAAAATTAGAGTGCTGCCGGACGCGCTCGCCAATAAGATCGCGGCGGGCGAAGTGGTCGAGCGGCCCGCGTCGGTCGTCAAAGAGTTATTGGAGAATGCGCTGGATGCGGGCACACACAGCCTCAACATCGAAGTCGAAGCCGGCGGTAAGCGCTTGATTCGCCTGATCGATGACGGTGAAGGCATGGCGCGCGACGACGCCATCGTCGCTTTTGAGCGCCACGCCACCTCAAAGCTGCGTACCGCAGAAGACCTTGACTCGATCACCACGCTAGGCTTTCGCGGCGAGGCGCTGCCATCGATTGCATCGGTGTCGCGCCTGCATCTGCGCACCAAGACCGCCGCCGACATCGAAGGCACCGAAGTCGAATTCAATGGCGGCAAGCTCACCAGCGTCCGCGCCATCGCCTGGCCCGGCGGCACCGAAGTTGAAATCAAGGATCTCTTCTTCAACATGCCGGCGCGCAAGAAATTCTTGAAGAGCGACGCCACAGAGACTTATCACATCACCAACCTCGTGCAGCATTACGCGCTTGCCAATCCAGGGTTGTCTTTCTTGCTGATCAACAACGGGCGCGATGCCATACGCGTCGCGCCGGCGCGATCTTTGAAGGAAAGGGCCTATCAGATACTCGGCGGCGCGCTGCTCAACAAGCTGCTGGAAGTGAAGGCTGAAAGCAATGGCCTGCGCATCGACGGCTTTGTCTCGAATCCGCAAGAGCAGCGGTCGTCGCGCGATCAGCAATATCTTTTCGTCAATCGCCGTTTTGTTCGCGATCAACTGATTGGCCGGGCGATCTCCGAAGCCTACCGTTCGATGATGCCATCAGGGACTTACCCGGCGGTCGTGCTCTTCATCGAGGTGCCGCCGTTGGAAGTCGACGTCAACGTCCATCCGGCGAAGACCGAAGTGCGCTTTCTGCATGAGAGCGCCATCGTCGCTTTTGTGCGCGACGCCGTCGCCGAAGCCATCAAAGCGACCGAGCCAACGACGCGCATCGGGGTCAATCGCAGCCGCGATGCCGGAAGCTCTGCGCCAGGACGGCAAGCGCCGGGCGTGCCATCAGGCAATCAGCCGATGAATCCTGAATTAAATGCGGCCTGGCGGTCGTTGCGAGATGCCGCCCGCGAGGAAGAAACGCCGGACGAGTTTGATGAAAAGCCCGGAGAAGCGATTCGGCTTTCGGTGACTCATCAGCCGAGAGCGCCGGAGTCTGACGAGACGAAGCGGCTGCCAGCCGAGTCATCGTTCGATCAATCAACCTCGCCTGAATCTGAATCGTTCGACACCTCTGGCGTTGATGGTGTAGCGAATGAATCAGGGCTTTTGTTTGCGGCATCGCCGGCGACCGTCAGCGATGAATCCGCGCCAACTGAATCGGTAGCTGAATCAGTTTCGCAGAGCGCCACGCAGCAAGCGCAGGCGCTGCCGAATCTCGGACACGGCATCAAGCCGCTCGGCCAGATTCGCGATAGTTATATCGTCGCGACCGATGAAGAAGGGTTGCTGCTGGTTGATCAGCATGTCGCGCACGAGCGGGTATTATTCGAGCAGTTCCGTGACACGCGGCTGGCACGTCCGGCAGATGTGCAGGCGCTGTTGATTCCCGAAACGCTCGATCTAAGCCCTGCCGAAGCCGATGCCTTCGGCGTCGTGCAGGAAGAGCTTGAAAGCATCGGCATCGACACCATGCAGTTATCCGGGCGAACCATCGCCATCCAGACCACGCCCGCAGGATTGGCGGCAAAAGACGTGATAGCGCTGGTGCGCGAAGTCCTCGGCGTCGTTGAGAGAGAACGGCGCAGCTTTTCGCTCGATCACCTGCGCGACGAAATCGCCGCCTCACTGGCCTGCAAAGCCGCTATCAAAGTGAATATGCCGCTGACATCGGAGAAGATGCAGTGGCTGATCGATGAGTTGATGAAGACGCAAAACCCCATGACCTGCCCGCACGGACGGCCCATCATCATGCGCATGGACTTGCGCGACATCGAGCGCGGCTTCAAGCGGCCTGTGTAGCAGAGGCTACAGGTCGCAGGCTAATGAAGTCTGCAAAGATGCTGGAGAGCCTTTTCCGCTTATGTTGCGGATCACGGTTTCGATTCTGCCTGCGCCTCGCCTGCCTGGCTCCGCCGACATCGGAGATTTGGCATGGCAATTACTTGCCTAAGAGAGCTATAATCAACACCCCATAGAAGAAGTCGGGTCACCATTGGCTCCAGTCTGTACCGAACGATTGAACTGCTTGTTGTATAGAAGTTTTCAGATCAGACATTGAATAAGGCACTGAGGGAACACACCGGGTAGCTTGCAACCAGATGCCGGCGTGTCTCACGCTCGGTTAATCGAGCGCTCAGGTCTCAAGCGCTCAAATTTTTTAAACATAGTGGGGAAAATTAATGAACATCTTGGACGAAGAACTGGCCACTCTGACCGAACTGGATGATCTGCGCCGCGAGGCTCGGCAACTCCGCCTGGCAGGCAGGGAGGCATTGAGAGATATACAAAACAATCTGCAAAAAGTAGTGCCCAATTGGGAGGCCAGCGAAGACTTGATCGAGGCGGCGCTGCTGGTAAAGATACAGGCCCATCGGCATCTTGGTGAAGAAGAGCATAATGCAAAGCCACAGGTCGGGTTGATACGCCGACTGCTTAAAATAAGGTTAAAAGAGGATCTGTTCAATGATGAACTGAGCCCGAAGAGTGGCAAGCTCACGGCGGCACAGGTGCCCATTCTGGCCGCCGCTCGCATTATGCAATCGCTGGTGACAACTTCAAAGTATGCGTTCACCAGTGCCTCGCTGTTATGCTATTACCGAATCGTCCGCGAAATACAATCGGCTGATTCACCGAATTGGATAATAGGTGGCGCTAAGGCTGGCAAGGGCAGTGATCCTACCGCGTTCATCACTGGCGAATGTATCAGAGCAATTCTCTCTTTCGAGCGCACGCATAGAGATACATCTATTTTCTTTAGGCAAACGTTCGAGCTATACACAGAGCTTAAAAAATTGAAGAAATTAGACGGTAAGCGGCCGCTCGGCGTTGAGAAGTGGAAAGAGATTGAGATTGAGAGGGTCGGGCTGGCCTGGTTTACTTCGACAGAAGTCCGACTTGGAGAGATCGCACTCAAACTCAATGATCGGGATACTCAAGGCCCAATTGATCGGGCTTACCTTGAAGAATACTTAAAGAATCTTCCCAGAGATCTGAAACAGAGCATCGGCAAAGCCCGGCTTGAATTTGAAAACGCACTTGCAAAAATAATCAGGTATAGAGACGAAGAGGAAAGATCGGCTGAGCGGCTGGAAAAACAAAACATCGATCAGGGGAGACGCCGCGTGGATAGATCGGAATCCGCTCATCGTCTGGCTCAGAGCGTCGTCGAACAGGCGATACAGGCAGCGGATAAGGCGCTTAAATTATGTGAAGAAGATGGTGAGAAGACTCTCAAGAATCTCGAAGAGCTTAGCGAGTTATTTAAGGGAATCGCTGATCGGATTCACAAGGTTGCCGAACCGGCGAAACGGTTTGTTGAGGGTATCCTGAACCGAGAATTAGCGGCGGCCTCGTCGGGCACCAAATTGGACTGGGATGCTCGTGAACTCATCTTTGCCGCTGCTGCTTACGGAGCAGCAACCCGGTGGGAGACCAGCGAGCGGTTGACGCAAGTCTGCATTCTGCTGTCGGAAGCCATTTCTCAAAAAGGCGCTTTCCCGCCTGGCCGGCCTTTTCTGCTGATGCCGAATGGGTTTGTTCTCCACCCCATTGCCTTTGAAGTCACCCGCTGCTTCGCGCAACTATTGCAGCGGGTCAACGTCCCGGTCAACGCGAGACTGGTTCTCCGATTGCTCCATCTCTTCAGGCTGCATAAGTGCGAAGTAGAAGTGAAAAAGACCCGTCCAGTTCGACAATACGGCTGGTGCTTTGAAGACCCGCTGGTGCCGACCAAGCCTTCCCTGTGGGTTACGGCGACTGCCGTGATGGCCCTCAACCGCATCGTTCGTATGCTGGATGCGAAAATTAACTTCGAGGGCTTCAAGTATTTTAGTGTGAAAAAACCGGAAAAAGGCTTGACCGGGCCGGATCTGAAACAATTGGTTTATCCTGATTATGGGTTGACTCAGGCCGGCAAGGCGATAGGGATAGACCCGGAAAACTCGATTGCCATCACCCTTGAAAAGATGCGCGCCCATATCCTCAAGATCAACTTGCCGAAGTCGTATAAGCATCCGCTCTATTCCGCTCTATTCTATGGCCCGCCAGGTACGGGTAAAACCACGCTCCTTGAGGCCCTGGCCTTTAGCAGCAACGTGCCGTTGGTTGAAATCAGTCCCAGTGATATTGTCGTCGCCGGTCAGGAACTCGTTGAGAGCCGCGCCCGAGCGGTCTTTGAAGTTTTATCTATGCTCAGCAGGGTGGTCATTGCATTGGATGAATTTGAGCCTATCCTCTATAAACGCGAGGAGGCAAAGGCAGCAACCAGTATCTTCACTTTCGTCACTCCAGCTATGTTGCCAAAGCTGAAGAAGCTGCATGAAGCCGCAAAGCAGCAAAGCCTGGTTTATTGCCTGGTCACTAACCACCGTGACAAACTGGATGAAGCGGCGATTCGAAAGGGTCGGTTTGACCATCATATAGGCATCTATGACATGGATCCCCTGTCGCGCGCCGGCGTCTTCTTAAAGAGGATTTATGCTGATGGGAAAATAGGCCGACTGAAAAAGGATCAATATGAACGGTTTGAGGAGGTGATTCGGTTGCTTGCGGCCATTTCAATTGATGAGGCCGTGAAAGAATGGCTTAAAGTCCCTGCGAAAAAGGATGACAGCTATGCAGCAAGTCCCTACGCCTATATTTTGGAGAATTCCCAGACCTTCAAAAACGGAACCAATTACCAAAAAGCCTTACGGGCTCATCAGCTAAGATTTCATAAAGGCAATTTTCCAAAAAACAGTGACAAGACCAAGATGCGCCTGGACGAATTAGAAGAAGATTTCATCAGGAGCAGTTTGGAAGAGATTCTGAGCCGGTTTGAAAGTTGGCAGCTTAACGGCAAGGATTCGACCGTCAAGCCCCATGAATTGCTCTTGTGGTGACGGTTGGCTTGGCGGCTTGATGGGATGAATTCGACAGCCTAAATCAGACCGCATAAGAAGGGGACAAAAGAAATTGCCACACAGACACCAAGGCACAAAGAAAAGCTTAAACCTCTCCTGATTTTCTCAATATTTTCCTCTGTGTCTTTGTGCCTGCGGTGGCCAATCTCCTGCTCTAATCTCGTAAGTTTCGATTTAGAGAAAAGAGCCGGGAGAAGCCACTGCCGGGATGACTGATGCTTGAAATGGCCATCATCGCCAACCGGCTGAGATCGCTGTAAAAACTTGAGCGTTTTTGCCTGCGGTTCTGGACGCTGGTTTTGATTGTGATAAACTCATCCAACGGCCAGACGAACTTCATTGGCTGCGCCGCAAATCGTCAAAAATGGATAAGTGACGAAATGACCAGCAACCGCCGCAAACCTGTCACCATTGAACTTGCCGCCGACAAGCCGGACGGAGTTGATCTGGCCAGAGAAAAGCGCATCGAGTATTTGACGGCGCAGCAGCTTGCAGAGGTGTTGCAGGTGAGCGAATCGACCATTCACCGCCTGCGCCGCGCCGGACGCATCCCTGCGGTTGAGTTGACCGGGCGCTTGATTCGCTTCAATCTGCGCGACGTGCAAAGAGCCTTGAAAGCGATGCAAACCACACGGCCTCACGAAGACGGTGGCGAAGCGCATCACGAAGACGAGCCGACCGCCCAGCTTTCTTTCGATGATCTGTTCGCGGAGTTCAGCGAGCCGTAATCTTCACAATATCGTCAACTATCGTTTGTGCAATGGCGTCGCGGCCTGAGCGCGCATCAGCGATCACTTCGCGCCGGCTGGCGGTTTTGAATACGGCGAGCTTCGAGGTGCCACTGACCGCAAAAAAAGGCGAATCTTCGGCGAGCAGTTTCGGCGCGACGCTGACACGCACGCGGCCTTGATAAAGACGCGCGCGGCCTACCAGACGAACCACACGATTGGTTTCTCTGCCAATGCGAATCAACTCGTCGGTGTCTGCATTGATGCCGATGCGCCTCACTTCATCAAGCCGCGTGCCGGCATTCATCAAGGCTTTCGCGAGAATCAGCGTTTTGACCGCCGTATCCCAACCGTCAACATCGAGCGAGGGATCAGGCTCGGCAATGCCGTTGGCCTGTGCGCCAGTCAGAGCTTCGTTAAAGGATACGCCGCGTTCCTGCATTTCGGTGAGAATGTAATTCGTCGTACCATTGAGCACACCGCGAATCTCAAGAAGGCGCTCGCCCGCCAACTCATCGGGAATGCTTACGCCGGTCGTGCCGCTGTAGCCTAGCCGAACGCCGCTCGCCGAGGCGGTTTGTTGCAGCGCCGCGAAGCCGTGCACGAGCGGGCCTTTGTCTACGGTGACGACATGCAGACCGGCGCGGAGCGCGGCTTGGATCAATTCGAGCGCCGGCTGGCCGTCTTCGAGATTCGTCGGCAGCGATTCGACCAGTACGCGAACGCCCGATGATGAAAGCCGGTCGATGAAGGTGCGAGGATCAGGGATCACCCTGGAAGCCGCGAACTCACTGAGGCAGTGGCCTGCGGCTTTGTGATGAATAATACGTTGAAGCGGCTCGTCGTTATCAATGAACAGGCCGCCACTGCGGTCGGCGACGGCGCAAAGGCGCAGGCAAATTCGTTCATCGCTCATCCGCACGGCATAATCAGCAAACGCGCGCCCGACATTTCCGAAGCCAAGCAGGGCAACATCGACATTATGCATAAGCGAATTTACTTGCTGCCTGCCGCACACAGGTTCAGATGCTTTCGGCGGCAAACTCCGGCAAGAGGCCCTTGATGTCGCGCACAACGCGGGCGACTTCTTCTTTGTCGCCAAACGCCATCATGAAAAACTTATAGCCATTGTGGAAACAGACCAGGCCGTTGCCGAAAAGCCAGATGCTCGATAGCAGCGGATTGCCGCCGAGCACCAGGTTAATGGGAAAGCCGGTGACCGCGCCGCCGGTGAAGGCTTCGGCGACCAGCCCCGCGCCGGCAGCGATGCTGAAAGCGCCGAGCAACGGTGCGCCGACGTACTTGGCGGCGTCGCGTTGAAACTTGACGCGCGCGGCTTCGGCTTCCGAGAGCTTGCCGTCGCGCATCAACTCTTCCTGCTTCTTCAAAAATTTTTCATAGCGTTCGGCGAGCTTTCTTAAACCGTAAGGCACAAGGGCGGAATGAAAGAGCCAACTGCCTGCGCCGCCCGCGCCAAGCAGCGTCACATCGAGCGACGAAAACGCCGCGCCCATGCGCGTGCCGCCAATGAAGGCGAGCGAGACGGCGGCAGCCTTGCCGGGATTGCGCTTGGCCCAGCGGCGGGCGCTCGTTACGGCATTGACCAGCGAGGACGGCAGCCGCGCGGCGGAAGCCGTGGTGCGCGCCGCGTCAGATGCATGCTCGTAATAGCGCCGCGCTTCGCCGAACCAATCTTGCGCTTTATCTTTCGCATCGGTGGCGGCTTCGGCAGCGCGCGAGCCGGCTTCTTTAGCTGCCGCGCTCGCCGTGTCTACGACTTCGCCGGCTTTTTTTTTAACCCCGGCGTCGTCGAGCGCTTCGTCTACCGCGTCAGCCGCGCGCCGCGCCGTCTTGCTGACGCGCTCGCTGATGCGGTGCTCGCGGTTGAGGCGCTGAGCTTCCTGGCGCGCGTCGTCGAGCGTCGCCGTCGCCACGTCTGCACCTTTGCGCAAGGCATCGGTCGTGCGGCGTGCGCCTTCGTCGAGCTTCGTGGTGATCTTATATTTCTCGTCCAGTTCGCGCGCCGTCTGCTGCGCTTTGCGTCTCAATTCATCAAGCTTGCTCGGCATGTGTTGCTCCTTGCTTTTATCTTACATCCGGTATTGCCGCGAGTGATAGCTGTTGATTCATACGCGCTCGCTTGATCGTCAGTTCCTTACTCGCCGAAGATCAGGCGGGCAGCGCGAATCGTGTTGCAATGCGCTTCGACCGTATCAGCAACGTCGCGCGCGTAGCCGCCGCCGAGCGTGATCACGCACGGCAGGTGGCGCGAGCGGCAAGCCGCAAACACCATCTCGTCGCGCTGCCTGAGGCCGATTATCGTCAAGGCCAGGCGGCCCAATCGGTCATCGAGATATGGATCAACGCCGGCTTGATAAAAGACCATGTCGGGCCGGAAGCGATCAAGCGTCGTCGACAGGTGCAAGGCCAGTGCGTACAGATATTCATCCGTCTCTGTGCCGTCGGCGAGTGCCACATCGAGCGTGCTCGGCTGTTTGACGAGCGGATAATTCTTCTCGCCGTGCAGCGACAGCGTGAAGACTTCGGGGTCGTCGGCGAAGATCGCTGCTGTGCCGTTGCCCTGATGCACATCGAGGTCGATGACGGCGGCGCGGCGGATTGCGCCTTCGGCGCGCCGCACGCGAATCGCTACGGCAATGTCATTAAACACACAAAAGCCTTCGCCGTGATCCGCAAAGGCATGATGCGTGCCGCCGCCGAGATTTGCCGCCACGCCATCAGCAACAGCGGCGCGTGCAGCGGCCAGCGTGCCGCCTACAGAGACGCGCGCCCGCCCGACGAGCGTCTCGCTCCACGGCAAACCGAGGCGGCGAATTTCGCGTTCCGATAGCTGGCCGGCAACCAGCCGGTCGTAATAATCCGCCGTGTGCACGAGCAATGCTTCATCGCGTTCGACCAACGGCGGATGAACGAATTGCTGCGCCTTCAACACGCCTTCGGCATCGAGCCGCTGGCGAATCAGCGCATACTTGACGATGGGAAAGCGATGCTGCGGCGGCAGCGGAATGACATAACGATCCGAGTAAAAAGCTTTCATTTAGAAGCAGCTATCTGTCGCTCCTCGCGTTCTTCTTTGTAGAGTCTGCAAGCCGTTAGACCCGGCTTAATCGCCAGCAGAACTACCTTAATCCGTTTTGTCTCAGGGGCAACATAAACGAATTAAAGCTCACTTTCCTGTAGCCGCTTGGTATCTCAAAAAGACTATCAGGCACGTCCATTGATATATTTGACGCGATCAAGGAACCCTTCTCTCCATTAGGCATATCCGGCATCTCCATCTTAATCAGCAGGTTCTTCGGCACTTCCGCAAGGTAGAAAGAAATATCTCCGGTCTCGCCCTCAATCGTCCACCTTATTTTCGTTGCTGGCTGGCCATCCACAATCACCCGGCCAACATTCTCAAACTTGAACTTCTCCAACCCCTTCGCCTTGGCTTTGATAAAGCTGTCTATATCGAAAGGCGCGGGATTGAATTGAGGTGGTGTCTCTGTGTACGTCCTTCGTTGCGGGTCGATTGCGATAGGCGGTCGTCCCGGTCGTACAATTACAACGATCTTGTAGTTCCTGTTGACTCTTTTTTTAGGGTTTGAGTCGTTTTCAAAAGGATAGGTTTCTCGCCTGATTTTACCTTGCTTCCAAGCAAATCTCATCCTGAAGGTATAGTCAATGCCAAAGTTAGGTATCTTGGCAGAAGCAAACCATTCCACTTGACAATCCGCGTGGTCTGACAATATCTGAAGAAATGTAGAGAGTGAAATAGGATTGGGAGTACCGGTTTGCGAATAAGCATAGGGCCTGGGCTCAATGGATAAGATTAGAAGTAGAATAAGCATCAGCCTGTAAAGAACCTTTATGAAAAGCATAAATCTTCTCCTTTCCTCTCGGCCCGCATTGCTCATGGTCGTACCGGGCCGAACAACCAATCAGGCTTCATCGCGAATGGGCACGGGGCGGCGCTCTTCGTTAATGGCGACGTAGATGACTTCAGCTTCAGTAACCCGCACGCGCTGGCCGGGACTCGATACGCGGTCGGCTTCGACCGTCACCTTGACGGTGATCGACGTGCGACCGATGCGTACCAGTTGCGTATAAAAGCTCACCAGGTCGCCGACGAAGACCGGCGCGACGAAGACGATCTCGCGCATGGCTTTGGTGACGATCTTCTTCAAGGTGTGGCGGCGGACTTCGATGGCGGCGGCGATGTCAATGTAACTCAAAATGACGCCGCCGAAGATGGTGCCGTGAGCGTTCGTGTCTTTGGGCATCAGCACGACGCGAATCGCCGGTTCCTGCCCCGGCGAATTGTATTCAAACCCGGTTATTGATTCGCTCATACGTCAACAGCCTAATCCAAAGGGAAGGCAAAAGGCAAAAGGCAAAAGCTAAGAGGCAAAAGTAGGAAGGTGAGGGCGTTTGCATTGAAAAGACCTTCGGTGAGATAGCTGCTTCGGTTCGCATTTTTGCCTTTTGCCCTTTGCCTTTTGCCTTTTGCCTTTTTCTGGTGTTACTGTCGCTGATATGGAACCGTTGGATGAAATTATCGCGGCGGGCGGCCTCGTCATTGATTCAAAAGACACGAGCGCGCCGCGCGTCCTGCTCGTGCATCGACCAAAGTATAACGACTGGTCGTTCCCAAAAGGCAAACTCGATCCGGGAGAAACTATCGAAGCGGCGGCCTTGCGCGAAGTCGAAGAGGAGACCGGCCTGAAGTGCCGCATCATTCGCCCCTTGCCGAGTGTGCGTTATCAGTATCGCGGGCGCGCCGGCGACGTGCGCCCCAAGGTCGTGCATTACTTCTTGATGGCCGCCATTGGCGGCAAAATCCATGTGAATATCTACGAGATTGACGAAGCCCGCTGGTGTGACGTAAGCGATGCCTTAGCGCGCTTGCGTTACGAGCACGACAAGCAGTTACTGGCGACCTTGTTTGATGAGCCGCGCCGCACGGCTTGAAGATTTATCCGCGAACTATTGCGCCTTCGAGTAGAATGTCTTTGCCCCTCACAGACGACTGCCGCATTGGAGAAGCTGATGGCCGAACGCAAACCGCTGATTACCCTGACGACTGATTTCGGCGAAGCCGACTACTTCGTGCCGGCGATGAAGGGCGCGATCATGATGGTCAATCCGCAGGCTGAAATCATTGATCTGACGCACCAGATTCCGCCGCACGATCTCTACACGGCGGCCTTTACGCTGTTGTGTTGCTACAGCGATTTCCCCAAGATGACGCTGCACCTGGTCGTCGTTGATCCGGGCGTCGGCACGCGCCGGCGGCCCATCCTGGTGATGACCGACAATTACAACTTCATCGGCCCGGACAACGGGGTTTTCAGCTACATCTATCAACGCGAGCACGTCAACCGCATCGTCCATTTCAACGAGCCGCATTATTTCCGCCAGCCGGTGTCGAACACCTTTCACGGGCGCGACGTGTTTGCGCCGTGCGCCGGTTACGTCTCCAGGCTGGTCGACTGGAACAAGATGGGCGTTGAGGTGAGCGATCCAGTGCGCTTTAACACGCCGACGCCGGTCATTGTCTCTGACAAACAGATTCGCGGTCACGTCCTGCACATCGACCGCTTCGGCAACATCATCACCAACATCAGCACTGCCGAACTCGCGCCGGAACGCACCCGCGCGGGGGCGCGCGTTCGCATAGGCAAGCACGAAGCGGCACGCCTCTTGAATACTTATGGCGAGGCGAATCAGGGCGAGTTGTTCGCTTACTTCGGCAGCGCCGGATTCCTCGAAGTCGCCGCCCCGCGCCAATCTGCCGCCCGCATGATCGAAGCGCGTCGCGGCCTCGAAGTCGAAGTCAACTTGCCTTGAGCGCTGCAACTTGATGAGTGACCGCCTCGCTGATGCCTACACTTGTGTGCCCGGCTGGCGATGACCGGTGAATCATCGCTTCCAGTCATAAACGTTAAAAATCCCTGCGCTAATCGCGCTTTCTCAACGGCTTCGTTGACAGCCCTGAGCGGGTCGCTTATGCTTCAATTTGGATCGAACCGTCGTCACTTATGCAATCAGACCATGCACTGTGAAAGGAAAGAAAGAAGATGTCGAGTGATGCCAATGTGGCCAAAGCCGGCCTCGAAGGCGTGGTCGCTGCCCAGTCTTCGATCAGCGACGTCAACGGCATTGAAGGCCGCCTGATCTACGCCGGATACGATATTCACGATCTTGCCCGGCACGCCACTTTCGAGGAAATCATCTACCTGCTCTGGAATTTGCGCCTGCCCACCCGTAGCGAACTCAACGAACTCAAGCAGCAGATCAGCCAGGCAAGCCAGCTTCCCCCTGAGATTCACCAATTGATTCGCGCCATCCCTGCGACCGCCAGCCCTATGGATATGTTGCGCACGGTGGTCTCGGCGCTGGCGCTATATGATGCCGAAGCCGGCGACATGTCGAGCGCCGCCAACCTGCGCAAAGCCGTCCGCTTGACCGCCAGATTTCCGATCATCGTCACCACTTTTCAGCGCGTCCGCAACGGCCTTGAGCCGGTTGAGCCGCGCCCTGGTCTGTCGATTGCCGGCAATTTCCTTTACACGCTCAACGGCGCAGAGCCGGATGAGGTGGCGACGCGCACCATAGATGTCGCTTTAGTCCTGCACGCCGATCACGAGTTGAACGCTTCAACCTTCGCGGCGCGGGTCACGGCGGCGACGCTGTCGGATATGTACTCGGCCATTGTCTCGGCCATCGGCACGTTGAAGGGCCCGCTGCATGGCGGTGCCAACGAAGGGGTCATCAAGAATCTGCTTGAAATCGGCAGCCTCGAAAACGTCGAGCCCTGGGTGTTGAACGCCTTTGCCAATAAGGCCAAGATTATGGGCTTCGGGCATCGCGTCTACCGCACGGAAGACCCGCGCGCCACGCACCTGCGCGAGATGTCGCGGCAACTCGGCGAACGTACAGGCGAAACCAAATGGTATGATATGTCACAGAGGATGGAAGAGGTCGTCAAGCGTGAAAAACACCTGAACGCCAATGTCGATTTCTACTCGGCATCGACTTATTATGCCCTGGGCATCCCGACTGATCTATTCACGCCGATCTTTGCTTGCAGCCGCATTTCAGGCTGGACGGCACACGTGCTCGAACAATACGCCAGCAATCGCTTGATCCGCCCGCGCGCCGAATACGTCGGGCCGCGCGATTTGCAATACGTTCCCCTGGACGAGCGCGCTTAGACCTAAAGTATAAAGAAAGAATTTATCCACGAAGGACACGAAGAAACACGAAGGAAAGCAGGAGAATAACTGATGTTCAAAGGCTTTCTGGTTCTTCGCGATCCTTCGTGTCCTTCGTGGATAAGTATTTCTCTTAACGCGGGTGATCTAAGCGCGTGTGCGCTCAAGCAGCGCGCACGTCGCATCGAAGCGGCCAAGTTCGTGCATCGCGGCGAGCGCACGGTCGCGAGCCGGCGCAATATAGGGAAGGTAAGTCGCGTTGCCCTGCGCCGCTTGTGATGCGTAAGTGCCGATAGCCTTCAGCATACGCTGCACGGTCATCAACTGAAGCTCGCGGCGAAACGCCGTCACGTCATCGAGCGGCTGCTTCGACGCGACTTTCTTTTCAATGAAGCGTTCAACCAGTTCGCTGATCAATTCATCATCGAGCGTCGTATACGGATCGCTGATCAGCGACGCGAGATCATAACTCGCCGGCCCCATGCGCGCATCCTGATGATCAATGATGAGCATACGCCCGTTGTGCATCATCAAATTGCGCGCATGGTAATCGCGATGCACGAGCACGCGCGGGCACGCCGCAAGCTCGCCGCAGACGGCTTTGAAATCCGCCTGCACGGCGTTGGCAGTTGCCGGATCGAGCTTCATCTTCAAATGACGGTTGAAGTAGTTGGCAAAGAAAAACCCCAACTCCCAGCGCAGCTTGGCTTCATCAAAGGCCATGTGCGAGCAGATCGAATCGGCTTCCAGAGCCAGTTTGGTGGCATCTTGAATCTCGACGATCAACTCAGTAGCGCGCAAATAAGCAGCACGGATTTCTGCCGTGACGCGCGTCGCCAGCCAGTCTTGCAAACGCATATCGCCGACATCTTCAAACAACATCAAGGCGTCGGCACCCGATGTCGCGAGGATGTGCGGCACGGGTAGGCCGGCATCGACAAACAACCGCGTTGCCTCGATGTGCGCCAGCGCGTTGCTGTGGTAGGTGAGTCGCGCCGATGGGTTCACGGCTTCCAGTTGCGCGAGGTGATGCGTCGCGCTTTCCGATTCATCAAACGGCGCGCTATACAGGCTGATGATCAGCGTCGGCCCTTCGGCAGCGGCGCGCAGGTAAACGCGCGACGAAACGTCGCCGGTCAATCGTGTGATGGTGACTTGATCTGCCGGCGCGTCGAGATAGCGCGCCGCCAGTTCCAACATAGCAGGCGGATAGGTAGTGTCCATAAATATAAAGTGGCATTAACCACAAAGGCACAGAGACACAAAGAAAACAAAATAAAAATCTCTGTGCCTGCGGTGCCTCCGTGGCCAACCTGCAACATTACAGCGGCACGATGAGATTATCGCCGATGACGCCGCCGCGTTCTATTTTGTCAACGATCCGGCGGCGCACAACGATGGCGTTTTCAATCACCGCATCGGCAGGCACGCGCACATCATCGCCGATGACCGCACGGCGAACGCGCGCGCCGCTTTCAATGTGAACCCGCTCCCAGAGCACCGATTCTTCAACGCTCGCGCCTGGCTCAATCCAACAGCCCGCTCCCTGAATGACGCTGGCTCCGGCCTTTCTTCTGAAGATCAGGCTCGCTTCAAGGTAGCGGTCGAGCGTCGACATCTCGAACCAGTTGCCGTTGGTAATATGCGCTACAACTGGCTTACCTTCGGCAATCGCGCCAGGGTAGACGTGTATCGTCGAATGCGAAAAGCAATTGCGCGGCACATACTCAAAGATGCGCGGCGATAAGACCTGTATACCGGTAAACATCAGCGGCGGGTAGTCAAGTTTAAGCAGCCCGCCGCCGACATCGGCTGCCGAGGCTTCCGCCGTCACGGCTTCAGGGAAACCGGCAAAGCGTGTGATCCGGTGGCGCGCGTCAATTTCAACGATGGAGAAATGCTCGCGCGCGGCATTCTCTTTCAAGACCAGCGTGGCGATGGCGTCTTGTGCTTGATGCTCACGAATCGCCTCTTGCAAATCAATATCGGTGACGATCTTGCCGTTGATGACGACGAAATCATCGTCGAGCAACTGGTCGCGCACGCGATCAATTGCGCCTGAGGTGCCGAGGATCTCCGCTTCAAACGAATAAGTAATCTTCACCCCCAGTGCCGAGCCGTCGCCAAGCGCGCGGCGAATCGATTCGGGCTGATGATGCAGATTGACGATAATCTCGCGGATGCCGTGCGCCGCCAGGTAATCGACCGCATAGGCGATCAACGGGCGATTTAAAAATGGAATAGCCGGCTTGGTACGATCTTCGGTGAGCGGCCAGAGCCGTGTGCCGAATCCTGCTGCGAGTATGACTGCTTTCATAATTGGGTGTCGGGGTCGGGGTCGAGGGTCGGCAAGATCGGAGCGCAAATCCTTGCCCCGGCCCCTGGCCCCCGGCCCCTAAAAAACAAGATCTTCGAGCGGCACACCGCGCGCCTTGCAACGCTTCGCCTGAAGCTCAGGGTAGCTTTCGCGAATCGAATCGGCGGCAGTGAACCCGGCCCGCTCTAGGATGCCGAGCACAGGCCTTTCGTCGCCTTCGATCTCCATAAAATTACCCATCGGCGTTTCGTCAAAGGCGACTTCGAGCGCCGCGCCGTCAAACAGTATCGTGTAGGTCGTGCGATATTTCTGATAGCGAAAGTCGCGATGATAACCCAATCGCTCGAACAGGGCAATGAGTTTTTCGGGATCGCTGACTGCGGATTCAATCTCTTCGCGAACTTTCAAAGGCGATAAGGCGGTCTCCTGCGCCACACCTTTATAAGTCACCCAGCCGCCGCCTTCGACCATCCTGATGCGCAAAGCCGCCCCCTGTTTAATGAGCGCCTGTTTGGCATCATCCAGCAGCCAGTTGTCTTCGAAGTGGCGCGGCTTACGCAGCCGCAACTCGAAGCCGGCGCGCGTCAAGCGACCGAGATCGTCGCAGGCCAGCTTGACCTCGATTTCAAGGTTATCTTGCATAAACGACCGCCGGCCTCCGCATCTCGCGCCAGGAATGGAACCAGTCTATTTCAATCGCGCGCCGTTCGGCACATCTTCAGCGAAGGTTGCCAGCACGGGCTTGCCGGCTTCGCCAAGCGACGCGGCCAGCAGCATACCGTTTGACTCCAGGCCACGCAGTTTGCGCGGTGCGAGATTCGCGACGACGATGATCTTGCGCCCGATGATCTCTTCCGGCGCGTAATGCTCGGCGATGCCTGCGAGGATCTGGCGCGGTTTTTCTTCGCCGATATCGACAACCAGTCGCAAGAGCTTGTCGGCTTTTGGCACGCGCTCGGCTTCGATCACGGTGGCGGCACGCAACTCAACTTTGATGAAATCGTCAATCGCGATGATGTTGGTTGGCGGCGCGGCGGCTTGTGTAGCGCCTTCAGCAGCGGCTTCGGTTGTCGCGTGCGCAGTTTGCGGCGCAGCCGCCGGCGGCGCTTGATCTTCAGATTGTGCCGCCGGTTGCGCGGCGTCTTTCGGCTGGTCGATCTCTGCCATGATTTTTTCCTTGTTCAATTTCGGAAATGCCGGACTGACCCGGTCGATCTTCGCCACCTCAATCGCTTCACCCCAGGTTGCCGTCTGCGGATTGATCTTCAAGGGGTCGCCGGCAAGCCCCATCTGCTGCCAGATGACGCGCGCGCTTTCGGGCATCGCCGGCGCAACCAGCAGCAGCAGATGGCGCAGGCCCTCGTAGGCTGTCGCCAGCACCGCTTCGAGTCTGCCGCGCGCCGCCGGGTCTTTGGCAAGTTTCCAGGGCTCGCTTTCGGTGATGAATTTGTCGACGCGGGCAATCCCCGCCCATGCCGCTTCGAGACCGCGCGAAAAGTTCAGCGCATGAAATTCTTCATCGAATCGCTGCTTTGCTTCGGCAATGCGTTCACGCACGTCCGCCGCAAATTCTTCACTCGCCGCCGATGGGCGCGGCGGGACGTCGGCGAAATAGTTACGCACCATCGTCAAGGTGCGGCTCGTCAGATTGCCGATTCCATCCGCCAGATCGGAGTTCACCCGGTCGATCATCGCTTCGTAACTTATATAACCATCGTGCCCGAACGACACTTCGCGCAGCACAAAGTAACGCACCATGTCTGCTGTGAAGAAACGCAGCAGTTCATCTATGCGCAGCACGTTGCCGAGCGTCTTCGACATTTTGCGTCCGCCCATTAACAACATGCCGTGGGCGTGAACCGCGCGCGGCAACTCGATGCCGGCGGCCATTAAAAAAGACGGCCAGTAGACGGTGTGAAATCGCAGAATGTCTTTGCCAATCAGATGCAGCGCCGGCCAGTAACGCTCAAAGCCATCGTACTTGTCGTTGCCCCAGCCGAGCGCCGTGATGTAATTCGACACCGCATCGAGCCATACATAAATCGTGTGCTTCGAGTCGCCCGGCACGGGGATGCCCCACTTCACCGAGACGCGGCTGACCGACAGATCTTTTAAGCCGCCGGCGACGAACGAGCGCACTTCGTTACGCCGCGCATCGGGCTGCACGAATTCGGGCCGCGAATCATAGAGGTCAAGCAACGGCTGTTGAAACTCGGAGAGCTTGAAGAAGTAGCTTTCTTCAGAGATGCGATCCAGCGGGCGCTCGTGTATCGGGCAAACAGGATTCTCGACATCATCTGCAACCTCTTTGAACTCGTTGCAGTTGCCGCAGAACCAGCCGTCGTAAAAGCCTTTGTAAATGTAGCCGCGATCACTAAGAATCTGCCAGAGCTTCTGCACGGCGGTTTCGTGCGCCGGGTCGGTCGTGCGAATCCAGCGGTCGTATTCAACTCCGAGCGGCGCAAACGCCGTCTGAAATTCCTGAAAAATATGATCAACGTATTCTCTGACCTCGACGCCGCGCGCTTCGGCGGCGCGTTCGATGTTGATGCCGTGCTCGTCCGTGCCGGTGAGGAAGAATGCATCGATGCCGCGCTGCCGCTTAAATCGCGTCAGCGTATCGGCGACCAGCGTCGTGTAGGCATGGCCGATATGCGGCTTGGCGTTCGTGTAGTAGATCGGTGTAGTAACGTAAAAGGTTTTGTCCATAATCAATCAATGATCAGTGATGAGTGCCGAGTGACGAGTTATATATCTACTCATCACTCATCACTTCTTAGAGCGGTTTGCAATTGCGTATACGGGAAGGGCTACAAAGACACGAGGACACCAAACCACACAATGCCTTCGTGATACTTGGTGTCTTTGTGACTTGGTGGCTCATCGGTATGTCGATCTTCCCGTACATGGATTCGCAAACTGATCTAGTTCTGGTTATCGCGGATCAGCGCCATCGCTTCGTTGCGAGTGCGCGGGTCTTTCAGGAAACCGCCGCGCAGGGCGCTGGTGATCGTCTTAGCGCCGGGCTTTTTAACGCCGCGCATCTCCATGCACAGGTGCTCGGCTTCGATGACCACCATCACGCCGGTAGCGCGCAATTCTTTGTAAAGGAGGTCGGCGATCTCTGTCGTCAGCCGCTCCTGAATCTGCGGCTTTTTCGCCATGATGTCGGCAACCCGCGCCAGCTTCGATAAACCGACGATGCGCCCATCGCGCGGTATGTAAGCGATGTGCGCCACGCCGACGAATGGCACGAGATGATGTTCGCAGAGACTGTACAGCGGAATGTCTTTAACAATCACCATCTCGTCATGGGTTTCAGCCGGGATGACCTGCAACACGGCGCTTGCGTCTTGATGCAATCCGGCGCAGATCTCTTCAAACATCAAGGCGACGCGGCGCGGTGTGCCTTGCAATCCGGGCCGATCCGCGTTTTCGCCGATGCCTTCTAAAATCATGCGCACGCCGGCTTCGATTTTTTCGAGATCCATCTTCGATTCGCCGCCCGCCGGCACCTGGTTATTTTTTTTCGAGTTCGCCATTCGGTTTATCTAATCTCTCGCGGTATCGGGCGCTGGCCTCAGATTGCACTTCAATGATCGGCACGCCCAGTTGCCGGGCCAGCAGCGCACAATCTTCATACTCAGGTTGAAAGTGTAACGTGCGCTTGCCGTCGCGCGCTACCTTGACGCGCACGCGGCCATAGCGCGTTTCAACCGTTTCAAAGGTTCGCGCCAACACGCGCCGCTGCGCTTCGTAGTAGCGCACGCCGAGCGTCGTCGTCTCCACGAGCAGCATCTCAATGATCTTCTCGCGCGCCACCGGCTGGCACAATATAGTTAACAATACGCCCGGACGCGACTTCTTCATCTGCGTCGCCGTGAGAAAAACATCGAGCGCGCCGAGCGTGAAGGCTCTGTCCATTACGAAGCCGAACGCCTGCGGGTTCATATCGTCGATGTTGGTTTCGATAACCACGATGGCCTCGTCACTTCCAGCGATTGTTTGCCGCCACGGTGCTTCTTCAGATGGCGATTGGTGCTCATCGTCGACCGCAAGTTCATGAGCATTCGTCATCATCTCTATGCTTGAGTAAGGCGTTGATCTGTCTTCGCTGATCAGTTCACAGATGAATAGGCGCAGCACGTTCGGGAAAGCCTGCGGATTCCGCGTGCCCGCGCCCAGGCTTGCTTTTTTAATCACCAGCTTTGGGAGCGGCCCGAACGATTCGCACAGTGAGACGAGAATCGCCGCGCCTGTCGGCGTGACAAATTCGCCTTCGATGTCGCCGGCATAGATCGGAATGTCGCGCAACAACTCCGCCGTCGCTGGCGCAGGCACAGGCATCAAGCCGTGCGCCGCTTTCACCGTGCCATGCCCGACGCGCAAGGCCGATGCGAAGAAGCGCTCAATGCCGAGCAACTCAAAGCCGATCATCGCGCCGACCGTATCGATGATCGAATCGACGGCACCGACTTCATGAAAGTGTACGCGGTCAGGCGTCGTCCCGTGCACATGGGCTTCGGCATCGGCCAGCAATTCAAAAGCGCGCAATGCACGCCGCTTGGTTAGATCGCTCAGCGTTGAACGATTGATGATCTCGGCGATCTCTTTGAGATGGCGATGCGGCTGGCTGGCTTCATCAACCGTGACGTTGAATTTCGTCGCCAGGATGCCGCTACGGTTGACGCGCTCCGTGCTGATCTCGTAACCGCTCAAGCCAAGCGTTGCGAGTTGCGCCCGCAATTCAAGAAGGTCAGCGCCTGCATCGATGAGCGCGCCCATAATCATGTCGCCGCTTGCGCCGGCAAAGCAGTCGAAATACAACGCGCGCATCAACCTCGCTCCTTCAAAAACTGCGGCAGGATGTCGCCCGCTTTGCCGAGCAGCGTGCAATCGGCGAGAAACGAAATGTCGGTCAACTCCGGGTTGATTTCGATGACCCGCGCGCCCACCTGCTTTGCGGCAACCGGCAGCCCTGCTGCCGGATAGACGACGGCTGAGGTGCCGATAACGAAGAACAGATCGGCACGCTGCGCCGCCGCTTCGGCGCGCTCAAAGAGACCTTCGGGCAACATCTCGCCGAACAACACCACATCAGGCCGCGCCGCCGCGCCGCAGACAAAGCATTGCGGCACTTCTTCGAGCGGCGTCTCGCGCGCCTCAAACGTCGAAGCGCAGCGCAGGCAGCGCGCCCGCCAGATGTTGCCGTGAACTTCCAACACGTTGAGGCTGCCCGCAGCGCGATGCAGGTCATCGATGTTTTGCGTAATCAGCGTGAAATCTTCAAAGCGCGGTTCCCACTTAGCCAGCGCATAGTGGCCGGCGTTGGGCACAACTTCGGTGAGCAAGCCGCGCCGATAATCGAACCACTCCCAGACCAGCTTCGGATCGGTGCGCATCAATTCGGCGGATGATAATTCGGTGACGTGCCGCCCGCGCCACGTCCAAATTTCGCTGCCGCCGCCGCCGCGAAACGTCGGCACGCCGCTTTCCGCCGAAATCCCCGCGCCGGTAAGTACGGCTACACAACGCGCGCTGTCGAACATCATCCGCAGTTCGTCAGTAACTTCTTTGAGCACCATATCGCACCCATCTTAACAGAAAAATGACGATACTATAGACCGGCAACGGTCAAGTCAACGTCGCTTTCAAAAGCACAAAACGGCTGATATGATCAGTGATTCATCGGGTCAGCAAAAGGCTGGCTGCTAGACTGGTTTCATGGAGTCAACCGCAGTATGACGATTCAGCAACAGTTGCGCGAGCAGTTGCGCGCCGCTATTAAAGACCTCTTCGATATCGATCTTGCCGAGTTCACCAGCGAGATTCCGCCGCGCACAGACCTCGGCGACCTGGCCTTCCCTGTCGCTTTCGAACTTGCCAAACGCCTCAAGGCGGCCACCGGGCAGAAGCAGAACCCGCGCGATCTCGCGACGCGATTGGCCGAGCGGCTGCGCACGGTCGAAGGCGTCGCGCGCGTCGATGTCGCGGGTGCCGGTTACGTCAATGTTTACTTTGATCGCGCCAACTACCTGTTGAACGCGGCCCTGCGTAACGCGCCGCCGGTGCCGCAACTCGGCGGCAAAATCATCGTCGAGCACACCGCCGTAAATCCGAACAAGGCGGCGCACATCGGCCACCTGCGCAATGCCGTGCTTGGCGATACCACCGTCCGCCTGCTGCGCGCCGCAGGGGAAACCGTCGAGGTACAAAATTATATTGATAATACCGGCGTGCAGGTTGCCGATGTCGTCGTCGGCTTCCGCCATATCGAAAACAAATCGCCTGTCGACATCAAAGCCCTGGAAGGTAGGTTCGATTACTATTGCTGGGACTTGTATGCGCGCGTCGGGCAATTTTACGAAGAAGACAAATCGCGCCTTGAATTGCGCGCCGAGACTCTGCACGGGATTGAAGCAGGCGAGGGCGAAATCTACGAGATCTCTGATTACGTGGCGACGCGGATTCTCAATTGCCATCTCGACACCTTCCTGCGCGTCGGCATCAAATATGACGTGTTGCCGCGCGAATCCGATGTTCTGCATATGCATATCTGGAACGAAGCCTTTAAACTCTTGAAGGCGCGCGCCGCGATTGAATTGGTAAGCGAAGGCAAGCTCGCGGGCTGCTGGATCATGCGCGCCGTCGGTGACGAGCCGACCAGCGACGAAGCGGAATCAGAACACGAAGCCGACAAAGTGATTGTGCGCTCGAACGGCACTGTGACTTATACGGGCAAAGACATCGCTTTTCATCTGTGGAAGCTGGGGCAGTTAGATATCGATTTTTACTACAAGCCGTTTCGCACTTATCCCGATGGCCATATGGTCTGGGTAACGACTTCAAATGAGCGAGATAATTATCCGCTGCATCCGAAGTTTGGTAGCGGCGCGGCCTATTTCAATATCATAGACATCGGCCAGGCGTACCCGCAGCATTACGTCAAACTCGGCGTGATGGCCGTCGACCACGACGAGCGCGTCGAACGCAGCGCCCATCTGGGATATGAAAAAGTGACGCTGACGCCGGCGGCTGCCGAACAACTCGGCCAGCAACTATCTGAAGATGATCGCAAGCGCGGCGCGGTGTCGATGTCAGGCCGCAAAGGGCTCGGCGTAAAAACCGACGACCTGATTGACCAGTTGGAAGCCAGCGCCTTAGCCGAAGTCAAGAACCGCCACCCTGAACTGGATGAGCCGAATCAGCAGGAAACGGCGCACAAAATCGCCGTCGGCGCACTGCGCTATTTCCTGCTCAAGTATCTACGCAATTCGATCATCGCTTTCGACTTCAAAGAGGCGCTGGCCTTCGATGGCGAAACCGGCCCGTACATTCAATACTCAGTCGTGCGCGCAAACTCGATCTTCCGCAAACTCACAGACGCCGGCATTGCGCCCAGCGCAGCAGCAATCCGCGAGGTGTCGCGTGAACGCATCAACCAACTGCTCGGCACTGATGCGGGCGATGATCTCTGGTCGCTGGTCTATCTGGCATCACGGTTTGAAGAAGTCATTCGCGGCGCGGTCAGTGCGCTTGAACCGGCCATGGTTGCCAAGTGGGCCTTTCAACTGGCGCAGCGATTCAATCTCTTTTATCACCATTACCACATTCTTTCCGAGCCGGACGCCGACCGCCGGGCGTTACTGGTTGCAATCACAGCCATCGTCCGCGAAAAGCTGATCGCCGCGCTCGACGTGCTGGGCATACAGGCACCGGAACGTATGTGAAATTTGCCGGAAGAAAAACGGCAACTATAAACGAATTGAAAGCCGTAATAAAATAGGAGAAACCCGATGCTCATCGTTATGGGCCCTGAGGCGACCAAGACACAGATCGAAGAAGTTCTGCAAGTTATTCGTAGTCTCGGTTACAAACCACATCCGATGCCCGGCGCGACGCGCACCGCGATTGGCATCACCGGCAATCCGGGGGCGATTGATCCGGCACATTTCGAGAACTTGCCTGGCGTCGCCGAAGCCATCCGCGTGTCGAAGCCTTACAAGCTCGTCAGCCGCGATCTCAAGCCTGAAGACACGGTCGTTCGCCTTGGCGATGCGAGCATCGGCGGTTCGCAGCCGGCAATCATCGCCGGGCCCTGCGCCGTGGAATCGCATCAACAGACGATGGAGATCGCCGAAATTGTCGCCGCCAGCGGCGCGCAGTTCTTTCGCGGCGGCGCTTTTAAACCGCGCACATCGCCTTATTCGTTTCAAGGTCTCGGCATCGAGGGCCTGAAGATACTGGCCGACGTGCGTGACCGCTTCGGTTTGAAAATCGTCACCGAAGTATTAGACACCGAGACGGCGAATGTCGTTGAAGAATATGCTGACGTGCTGCAAATCGGCGCGCGCAATATGCAGAACTTCTCGCTGCTGAAACGTATAGGGCAAACGCACAAGCCGGTGATGCTCAAACGCGGGCTGGCGGCGACGCTGGAAGAGTTCTTGCTCGCAGCCGAATACATCATGGCCGAAGGCAACTACAATGTCATCCTGTGTGAACGCGGCGTGCGCACGTTTGCCGATCACACGCGCAACACGCTCGACCTGTCGATTGTGCCGGCGGTGCAGAATCGCTCGCACCTGCCCATCATCGTTGATCCGTCGCACGGCACAGGTAAACGCCACAAGGTGACGCCGATGGCGCGCGCCGCTATTGCCGCCGGCGCTGACGGCATTATGGTCGAAGTCCACAACCATCCTGAGCTAGCCCTCTCGGATGGCCCACAAGCGCTATTGCCTGAGATGTTCAACCAACTCGTCAGCGAAGTACGCGCCATCCACCGTGTCATTGCCGAGGCACAAGCAAGCCCGGTATGAAAAGGCAAAAGGCAAAAGGCAAAAAGCAAAAAGCAAAAGTTGCGCCTGCCGCTTCACCATTGCCAGTCAACCAGCCGCTCGATGCGGCATCACCACAAGCGTCTCATCATGAGATTGTCGCTGCGGTTGCGCCGGACTCAACCGCAGCGCCCGCCGCAGAAAACTCAAGCGCATGGCAGAAGCCGTCAACCCCTTATGACCGCGTGATGCAGTTGTTCACGCAGCACGGCGGCTTGACGGTTGCGACCATCGCCGGGGTTCTCTCGATTGTTTCCTTCGTCTACTTCTTCACAAAAGGCATGACGAACCATTACGGCGATGGCATCGCGCACGTCAACATCGCCCGCAAGGTCGTGGATTCTCCGGACAGTTCGCTCTGGCAGCGTTATCTGCAAATCGGCACTCCGTGGCTTCCATTACAAACCGTGTTGATGTTGCCGCTTGTGGCGAACGACCGTCTATGGCGTAGCGGCGCAGCGGGCAGCCTGGTTTCGATGTTCGCATTCGTCATCGCGGCGGCTATGATCTTTCAGATTGCCCGCATCCTTTATCGCCAGGAAGACATGCGGCTGGCTACGTGGATGCCCGTCATTTCGCTGGCGATTTTTGTGCTGAATCCGAGCGCCCTCTTCATGCAGACGACACCGATGACCGAGACGCTCTTTTTGGCCGCGATGGCGTCAGCGGTTTTTTGCTTGCAGCGATGGGTGATCGAGCCGTCAATGAAGCGGCTCGCGGTTGCGGGCATAGCGATGGCCATGGCGACGCTGGCGCGCTACGAAGCCTGGCCGGTGGCTGCCCTGGCCGTGTTGGTGGTCGCGCTTGCCGGTCGCGGCACCTGGAAGGCCAGGACGGCGAATGCCGCAGGGTTTGCTGCGCTGGTTGCCCTTGGGCCACTTTACTGGCTATGGCACAACTGGGCGATCTTCGGCAACGCGCTTGAATTCCTCAGCGGGCCGCATTCGGCGCGCGGCATTTTTCTTCACGAGGAAGCGCGCCTCGGCTGGGCAAAGGTATTCATTGGCCATCCATTTGTCTCGCTTCTATGGATGGCAATCACGACAGCCGTTTGCACAGGCCCTTTCATGCTGATGCTCGGCGCAATTGGTTTTGTAACTTTTGCCCTATTAAAAAAGCGCGGCCTGATTGAGCATTTGCCGGCGGCGCTGCTCACGGTTCCTTTCTTTTTTCATGCGTTCAGCGTCGCGCGCGGCGAGATACAGATTTTTCCGTTCAGCGCCTTTGGATTGCTCAATGTGCGTTATGGCTTGCCGCACCTGCTGGCGGTGGCGCTCTTCGCACCGGCAGCGGTCTGGTTAGTTAAACCGCGAGCCCGCCGTGCGGCGCTCATCGCCACGGGCGGGCTGATCGTTTTGCAGTACGGCTATTTGATTTCGGAAGGCCCCGCGCAACTAGCGGTTTACCAGGAAGGCTATCGCAATGGCGTCAACTCGGTGCGCGCCCGCGAATGGGCGCACGCGGCAGCCTGGCTCTTAGCCAATCCGCCGCGCCAGAGCGTCTGGATGAACACCGGCGCGCTGGGGCCTATGGTGCCGCGCGGCGGTTTGCAGTTTGCGCAGATCATTCACGAAGGCTCGCTGCGCTGGCATGTGATCAAGGATGCGATCCCTGTCGATGTCTCAATGGTTATTTATCAGGAAGGTGATCCGCTCGCCGAACGGCTTCAAAGCAATGCGGCGCTCACTGCGGATCTCGCAGAACATTTTCAGCAGCAGTTCTCCTACGACAGCATAAAAATCTACACGCGAAAATGATCCGGCGGGTCTGTCGCGGTGTCAGACATTCAACCCATCAGAGGCGCTATGCGTCAGTGTGCGGACGCGGTTGCGGCCTGCACCTTTGGCAAGGTACATGGCGCGGTCGGCCATCTCGATCATTTCTTCTTTCGACCTTGCTGGTACTGGATAAGAAACAAAACCAATGCTCGCGGTCACCGCGACAGCCCTCGGCGTAGGCTTTAAGGCAATCGCTTCGCGGACGCGCTCGGCGACCTGAAAGGCGGCTTCGCGTTCACATTGCGGGAGAATGATGACAAATTCTTCGCCGCCATATCGCGCGCAGATGTCAATATCGCGCACGGTTGATTGCAGTATGCAGGCAACGTGGCAGAGGGTGGCGTCGCCTGCGCGGTGGCCGTATGTATCATTGATGCGCTTCAGATGATCAAGATCGAGGAGAATCAGCGACAGGCTTTCATTATTGCGGTCGGCCATTTTGATCTCGCGGTCGAGCCGCTCTTGAAAGTAACGATGGTTATAGAGACCCGTGAGCGCATCGGTCATCGCCTGCGTCTGTACGTGCCGGAACAAGCGCGCGTGACTGATGGCAATCGCCAGTTGATCGGAAACCGTCCTCACCATCAACATCTCTTCATCTTCCCAGTCGCGATTCGGCGTGTCGTCTTCGACCACCAGCACGCCGATGATGCTGTTGCGGTAGGTCAGGGGAATTTCAAGCGAACCGGGCACCTCTACGGCACCGCCCAGGCAGACGCTTTCAAAGGTATCTTGCGGCGAGAACGGGCGGGTCACTCGGCCAAGGTTTTCGTGTGCGGCTCGTTCAATCAACGGCAGTACCGGCGGCTCGACATAGGAAGTCACCGAATCCATCGCCGGCAATCTTTTTTTATGGCTCTCCCTGTCCGGCAGCGCGTCGGCGGGCGTGTCCTCGGCGCGTTCATAAACGCTGATGCCTTCCGGCAAGCTCGTTCCCTCCTGCCAGAGCACGAGCGCGGCGCGGCGGGCATTGAGCGCGCGACCAACCTCTTCAACCGCCGTTTGTAAGATTGGTTCCAATTCAAGCGTACTCGAAATTGCCGAACTGATGCGGCTGGTTGCCATATCCAGGTCGCTCTGCCTCTGCATCAACATCGCCAGTTTTGTCGTGAAGGTCAACGCTACCTGCAAAGATGGGCGGCGGGTGGTGGCCACATCCAGCAGCATTTCCAGTCCGCTACGCTCGTTGGGCCGCTGTGTGCCGATGCGCGCCAGCAGGTATTCAATCGCTGTGTAAACGACATTCGGGTCAAATGTCCAAACGACCGCAAAGGTCTGGGCCTGTGTCGCGGATGAGCGGGTAATTTCGGCGCAGGAGAGCAGCCCGCAAAAACGCGGCTCGACGACTAGTATGAAGGGGCCATTATCCAGTTCGTGATGCTCGCGTTCTTTAACCAGTGTGAGATGGCTGAGAGTCGCAGCCTCCCAGGTTCGTGTCGCGCAATGGTGGTCGCAGGTGAACAGAAAGAGGTGGCGAGCGTCGCTGGCCATTTTTTGCAGGCGTTCCCGGTCGCGTTCAGGCTCGCCGTCCAGACAGCGGCCTTCGATCACCAGCACAGAGGATTTACCTTCGCTGACCAGATCTTCAAAGTAGCCGACCAGTCGTTTAACCGTCTGGCGATTGCAGCGAACCGGCACGAGTTCCGTGCCATGCTGGTCAGTGAGTACGTTAAAAAGCGAATACATCGATTGTGCGGTTGACGGTGTAGCTAGAGCGAATGATATGGGGACAGGGCTGACACGGTGATTGTACAATGCCACTTATCCAAGTCAATTGTTTTTATCGAGTAAGGCCGCAGTTACAGGACGAGAACGCGCCTCTCATTAACGTCGAAATCCCCGTCTCGGTATGTAAATTTTTCAAAGGCAGTAGGAAACTAATACAATCCCGCTGGCCTGCTCTCTGCTTCAACAGCCTGAAAACGCCTCGCAGCGCCGATTTTGCCGGCAACTCCATCATGGCACGCGAGTCGCAGAACATTAAGCGGTTTAGATGCTTGTCGGCTATTGACGAGCACAGGGAAGGGTTTCCAATCATTTTGAAATTTGCATAAGAGATCGAGGAGGAAACGAATGAAGCTGAAACTATTCACTCTTGCGCTGGTACTGGTTATCGGAGTCTTTGAAGGCGGTTGCGCGACAAAGAAGTATGTGCGCAACCGGGTCGCCGAGCGCGCCACGCCGCTTGAGAATCGGACGAGCGAGCTTGAGGAGACCTCACGCCGCAACACCCAATCTATCGGCGAACTGAGAACCGGCGTCGACGACGTTCGTGGCCGCGCTGATCGAGCGCAGCAAACCGCTGACAGCGCTGCATCCTCTGCTGAACAGGCCAACACGCGGGTCACAGGGATCGAGCGCAACGTTGACGAATTGCGCGCCAATCTCGACAAATACAGTGTTACCAACAACGCAATGGTCTTCTTTAAACCGGGCAGCGCACGGCTGACCCCCGAAGCCATGGCGCAACTGGATCAAATTGCTGTACAGATCACCGACCGCAACGGCTTCGTCTTGGAAATCACCGGCTACGGGGATACGGCGCGCGCGACGCGCTACAACGACTCGCTGGCGCAAATGCGCGCTGAAGCGGTGCAGCGCTATCTCGCCGACAAGCATAATGTCCCGCTGATGCGCATGTTCGCCATCGGGTTTGGCGCGGCGCGTCCCATGACGCAGAACGTGTCGACGGGTGAGACCGCCACCTCGACAATGCCGGCGCGCGCACTCAATCGCCGGGTGGAGATTCGCTTGTTGACAAACAATGCGGTGCCGGGCGCGCCGATGCGTACGACGACCACAGGGACGACTGGTATGGCTGCCCCTGCGCAAAAGAATCAGTAATTTCTCGCGTATGTGGCAAGCCTACGCTTGCGACCCGCAGGCAGGCGGTGCGTGATGAGTCGTCATGATTCATCGCCTGCCTGCGGCGAGAGTTTATAGACGAACCCGCCCAAAATAGCAGGAATCTCGCCTGCCGCTACCCGCAGAGGTTCTTTCAAGCCCCCGGCTGGGACTTGCCGCTGGATGGTTTGCAGGCCAATAATTCTGTCTGCCGGCTTTCCCGGAATAGATTCTTCATTCGCATCCAGCAAACCGCTGATCAATTCGCTTAACCTTCCTGATCTTCACGGCTATAATGCTGAGGCAACCGGATTTAGGGTCGTGGCATCACAGGCAGTGAGGTCATGGCTAGCATAACTAACACATTGATAATGACCGTGACCGCCGAAAGAACCGAGATGCCGAGCGACCTGGAACTTGTCAGGGCGGCGGCGGCTGGTGATGCGGCGGCCTTCGAGCAGCTTTACCAGCAGCATTACCGGCGGGTTTATTCGCTCTGCCTGCGCATGCTCAGCAGCACCACGCAGGCCGAAGACCTGACACAAGAAGTCTTTCTGCAAGTCTTTCGCAAGCTCGGCAGCTTTCGCGGCGATTCGGCATTTACCACGTGGTTGCACCGGCTGACGGTTAATCAGGTCTTGATGCATTTTCGCAAGCGCGGCGTGAAGCTTGAGCACACCAGCGAAGAGGGCGATTTCACTAATGTCGTCGACACGCCCTTGCAGAGCACGCGACGGATCTCTATGGTTGACCGGCTGGCGCTCGAAAAAGCCATCGCCGAACTGCCGCCGGGTTATCGCACGGTCTTCACGCTGCACGATATTGAAGGCTACGAGCACGAAGAGATCGCCGGCTTGTTAGGCGTCAGCATCGGCACCTCGAAATCGCAGCTTCACAAAGCACGTATGCGTTTGCGCGAGTTGCTGATGAAGAAATAGGCGCAGCAGCAATGCGCCTTGATACCAGGAAGCGGACATCAGGAGCAACGCCATTGCCCTGATAAAATCCTCATAGAAGATTGGGTGTTCACATGATTTGCGAGCAGTATCAGGAACTCATATCAGATTACATTGATGGGCTGCTTGAATTGGGAGAGCAGACTATGGTCGAGCGCCATCTGGGAGATTGCGAGCCTTGCCGCGCCGTGCGCGACGACCTGTTGCAGATTGTTCACTTCAGCCATCAATTACCGGAGCAAGCGCCGTCAACGGCGTTGTGGTCGCGCATTCAGAATGAACTCGCGAAAGAACAGCCGGCAGGCACCTCGGCGCGCCTGAAACTTTGGTGGGTGCGGCTCAGAGCGCAGAATTTCAATCTCTCGTTGCCGCAACTGGCGGCCAGCGCCGCCGCCTTGACCATTATTCTTTCCATCGGCATGATCGTCTTTCGCCACGACTCGACCACCCCGCCGATCAATGAGGCAGGGATGGCAGGCGCGGTGACTAACCTGTCGAAAGTCGACATGGATGAACTCGAACAACAGATCAATCGCTTGTCGGAGAGCATCGAGCAGAAGAAAAGCGAATGGAACCCTGAGTTGCGCGCCACCTACGAGCGCAATCTCATCTATGTCAACCAGTCGCTCGCCGAGTGCCGCCATCAAGTGAAGGACAACCCGGCTGACGATGCAGCGCAAGAACTGATGTTGAACGCTTATCGTGAAAAAGTGCGACTGCTTGAGGGATTTGAAAGTTTCTAAATTCGCCGCCGGGCGGGCGATGAACCTGCGCGGCGGCTAACCTCACCCGTTACCGTGCCCCGGAACGATGATGAGCCTGTCGAACAAGTCCTTGAACCAACATTTGCCGGGCATGGCTATCCTGGTCATGCTCTCTTGTCTGGCGCTTTTCGCGCTCCCCGCAACCGCCGAGCCGACGACGCGCTTCGAGCACATCTACACGCCGCGCGGCACAGCGCATCTGACCATAGCCAACGTCAACGGCACAATTCACGTCTCTGCCTGGGACAAGCGAACGATTCTGGTGCGCGCCAATACAGCCCCTGCCGTCGAAATCACCGAACGCGAGGTCGGCGATGACATATTGATCGCCGTCAAGCGCAGCTTTCGCGTTGGCCGCGCCGATTTTGAAATCAACATTCCGGCTGATACCTACCTCACCTTGAAAAACTTGATGGGTGATATCGATGTGCAAAACGTCACTGGCCCGATCAGCATCGATTCGATTGACAGCAACGTGCGCTTGATTGGCCTAAACAGCCCAACTGTGGATGTCAAAGTGACCAGTGGCGATATTCTCTTCGACGGCAATTTGCATGATAACGGCAGCTACAGCATGCTCGCCGTGAAGGGCGATCTCGACATCACCGTGCCGGAATCCACGCCGTTCAATCTTCATGCTCGCACCTTGAGCGGAACCATCAACCTCGGCAGCTTCATCTCCAATCTCGTCAGCGGCTCGCGCGAACCAAAAAACATTAGCGGCTCTTACCTCAAAGGTGGGCCGCAATTATCGCTCACGGCTTACGCCGGGCGCATCTTGCTGCACAAAAAATAAACCGCCGGTCTTGAGTATCGCGTTCACTCCTTGCCTGATTGCGTGTAAGCCGAAAACGCTTTCCGGTTCAGACCATCGTCAAAATTTATACTTTCAGATGCCGCGTTTGAAATCGCTTTGAACCCGGTGGCGCGGGGGTTCGTACTGTTGGGGGGACTTAGAGACGATCTAGCATTATTCCTCGTTGGTAAGGTAAAATTCATTGAGCGCAACAAAGAAAGCTTCCTACTTCGAGCAAGAGGTACGAAAAGGCGAATTGGGACGACCGACGAAAGCAACGACCAATCTGTCAGGCAGAAGTGCCGCGAAACCGCAGACACCCCGCGAACCGAAGACGGTCAGTGAGGCGGTGGAGCCGGATTTTTTTGGCGGCACGATGCCAGCCAGGCCCGAACACCCTGCCTTTGAGCGCTTGCTTCCCTTCCTTGAAGAACGCATCTGTTTCAAGATGCCGAGCGACATCAAATTTCTCGACGGCGTGCTTGAATACCTGAACGAACGCATGCTGCGATTGGGCTTTATACAGCCGGACGACTCCGAACTCATCATCGCGCTCGACGAAGCCATCGTCAACGCCATCAAGCACGGCAACAAGGGCGATGCGAGCAAATCTGTGTCGATCACCGCCGAGTTCACCGCCGAAGGCACACGCTTTATCATCGCCGACCAGGGATCGGGATTCGACCTCTGCAAGGTTCCCGATCCGACCGACCCCTGCCGCCTGCTTGAGCCGAACGGTCGCGGGCTTTATCTGATCAATCACATCATGGATGAAGTTTGTTTCAACGACGCCGGTAATCAGTTGACCATGGTCAAACGCATTACCAGATGCAAGGGTGGCGAATCCTCCGAAAGCGACAAGTAAACAGGCGAGTTGATTATCGAAGCGGCGAGCTTTTCAAGTAATTTGCCCCGTCAAGCGATAAGCCGCAGGGTCGCTCTGCCTAACGGGTTTGCGCCGGCTGCCTGAAAGGTAATCAAATCAAATCATCTGGAAGACTCAGCGGGCCAGTGTCGCCGCACGGACGCAGGATCAGGTATAACGACGACGCGCGTATACTGTCCGGGAGGTTATCGCTCATCACACGGCGGGCGCATTGCTCATCGTAGCCATTCATAATCAGAGTGGCGCGCAACTGGCGCTGGGCGGTCGGCGGCCAGGTGGTCAAGGCTTCGATGATCATCACTTCAAAGGCGACGCGAGTTTCCGGCGAAAGGCGATCCAGGGCTGTCCAGTCCCATTCGCCCAGATCGCGCATGCGCTGCAATTCTGCCATTACTTTCTCCAACTCGCTCCGGCCATCAAGCGCCTGAGCTTTGCCGCTCTGGTCATTCATATGAGGCGTCTTCGCACTCAGAAAAGATTCAGTCCGCCCGACAAAACAGTGATTGATCAGCAACGAATGTTCCTCAAACGATTCCTCCTTTGGTCTGCCCGAAAAAGGCGAGTCCAGATTGATAAATAACGAATATGAAAATGGCGGGACGGCTGGAAGGCAACACCTGACAGCTTTCTCTGTTACTGAACGCCCCAGCAAAGGTAATCCTTCACCCAGGAACTCAGCACGATTTCAACAGCGAGTGTCTGATTGAGTTGCCCTCCTGAATCAAGGGTTTTCATGATAAGAAGGCGGCCTACAAGCGGAACCGCCTTGAGTGCATTCGTCAATCGACCAGCAGGTCTTCTCGCCCGGTTTAATCGGTCAAGCGGCGTAAAGGCACGAAGCCACAAAGAAACAGGTTGATCCCTTGTGACACATCTTGCCCTAAAGAGGGAGTCTAAGGGCGGGCTTTGTATTTTTCGTAAAGCTCGGTATGCCGGCTCGTCAAAGGCACCTGTCGTCCATTGATGAAAAGATGTTTTACCTGGGTGATAATCTCAAGCGGGTCGCCGTCGGTGACAATCAGGTTTGCCACCTTGCCCGGCTCGATAGAACCGATGCGGTCGGCGACGCCGAAGATCTCCGCCGGGTAAATCGTCACCGCCTTCAGCGCCTCTTCCTTCGGCAAGCCAAACGCCGCCGCCATACCGGCATTGTAAGGAAGATCACGCGATGTCGCAGAGTCGGTCGTCTGAAACGCAATCTTGACGCCGGCCTTGGCGAGCAGCCCGGCATTCGCAAACGCCGCATCATAAGCGTCATCTTCACGGTTAGGCATGCGCAGCACCGGGCCGATGATGACGGGTATGTTTTTGGCTTTGAGTAGGTCGGCCACTCTATAGGCTTCGACGCCGCCGGCGATGATCGCCTTGATCTTCATCTCGTCGGCAAAGGCGATGGCCCCCTTGATGTCGCGCTCGATGTTCGCATTGATCACCACGGGCATCGCCCCGCGCACCACAGGGATCAAGGCTTCCATCTTCAGATCAATGTCCTGTTTCGGCAGGCTGGCGTCTTTGGCGCGCGCCTCTTTCGCATCGGCGTAGGCGCGGGCGTCGCGGATAATCTTCTTCAGGTTATCAACCTGTTTGTCCTGCTCTTTTCTGAGTTCCGTAGATGCGCCGCGTTGCCCTGAGAAAGCGAACTCGGAGCCGAGCCCCAGACCGCCGGGCCAGTTGATGTGCATGGCTACCGGCGTCTTCAAAATCATGTCGCGCGGCACCCAGCCGTCCAAATTGATCAGCGCGCTCTGTCCGGCGATCAAACCGCCCCCTGGCGCGGTGAGCGCCGTCGTGATGCCGTTCACGCGCGTCACGGCGATGTGCGAACTGTCTGGATGAATCGCCACGTCAACATGGATGTTGGCGTTATTGTCGCCAATCTCCGCCGTATCAACGGAGCCGGAGACCGAGCCGATTTCCGTCAAACCAATCTCGCTGCCGGCATCAATCATACCGGGATAGACCGATAGATTTGTGGCGTCAATTACTCTGGCATTGGCCGGCACCTGAACATCCGCGCCGACCGCAGCGATCTTGCCGTTGACGATCACCACCGTGCCCTTTTCGATGACCGGCCCGCTGACCGTGACGATGCGCGCATTGCGAATGGCGTAGGTGTCGCCGCCGGTTTGCGCCACCGCGCGAGGCCAGAGCCGGTCGCCGAAAGCCAGCGCGCAAATGGTTAGAAAACCTACAAACAAAATTCCGTTTCGTTTCATTCTTGGTCTCCGCGAATCCCGGCATTGAGATTCGAGCTTGTCTCCATGAACGCTAATTCATCGGGTCGGTTTCTGGGTCCAGCTCTGTCGGGCTCGGTTGCGCCGCGTCCGGTTTTTCATCCTGGCGAGGCGGTCGCGGGCCGCTTTGTCGCCGCAGACGTTCGGCTTTAATCAACTCTTCCTTTTCGTGCTTGAGCACCTCGCGCTGCTGCAAGTCGGTTTTGCGGTCGAAGTAAATCTCGCCCTCGATGATGGTCGTCTCCGGCATGGTATAGACCGAAAACGGATGCTGGCTGAAGATCACCAGGTCTGCGTCTTTGCCCACGTCAATCGAGCCGGTGCGCTTGTCTATGCCGAGTTGAATCGCCGGATTGAGGGTTACCATGCGCAACGCCGCTTCTTCGCTCATGCCGCCGTACTTCATGCCTTTGGCGGCTTCGAGATAAAGCCGCCGAGCGCGCTCATCGGAATCGCTGTTGACCGACATGTTGACGCCGCGCGCCGTCATCAAGGCGGCGTTGTAGGGGATGGCATCATACGCCTCCAGCTTGTAACTCCAGGAGTCTGCGAAGGTCGAGCCGTAGGTTTTGTGAGCCGCGATTTCGTCGGCGACCTTGTAACCTTCCAGGACGTGCTGCAAGGTTTGTACATGGAAGCCGATTTCGTCGCCGAGATTCAGGAGCATCAAGATCTCATCGTTGCGATAGCAGTGCGAATGAATCATTCGCTTGCCTTCGAGAATCTCGACCAGCGCATCGAGCGCCAGGTCGCGGCGCGGCGCGATGGCGTTCTTATCCTTGCCCTTCTTCGCTTCGTACTCTCGCCACTCGCGCTGATAATCTTTGGCGCGCGTGAAGGCATCGCGAATCGTCTCTTCGACGCCCATGCGCGTCACCGGGTAGCGGCGCGGCACACCAGGGAGGCCGCCGAAGTTTGACCGCTTGGGGTTTTCGCCAAGCGCGAACTTGATGCCGGGCGGCGCGTCCTTTACGAACCAATCGTCAACCGGCTTGCCGAGCTTGAGCTTCACCACGGCGTTCTGGCCGCCGATGGCATTGGCCGAGCCATGAAGAACGTTGGCGGTCGTCAATCCACCGGCAAGCTCGCGATAGATGTTCGGATGATTGGGATCGATAATATCTTGCATCCGCACCATGGCCGTGACCGACAGCGTTCCTTCATTGATGTTGCCTTCACCGGCGGTGTGCGAATGACAATCAATGATGCCGGGGGTTACGAACTTGCCGGTGGCGTCGATGATTCTGGCATTCGCGCCAGTGGCTTTGAGGTTCTCGCCGACGGCGGCAATCTTGCCATCGCGTATGAGGATCGAGCCGTTCCTGATGGTGCCGTGCGAAGCGGTCAGGATGGTGGCGTTCTGAATCAGCGTCTCGCGCGGAGTTGCTTGCGCTGCCGCAGAAGTGGCTACAGAAGCCGTTTTGGTGACGCGCCCAGCCGTCTGAGCGAAGCTCGTCAGGCTCATCGCCAGCACCAGTATCATCGAGATTATCAGATTGAATCGTCTCATCATCATCTCCTATGCCGATTGCAAACGAGTTGCGGAATTCGCCAGATCGCCAATCCGCGATCCGCAATTATCTGGGCCGCGTGCCGCTGAATTCGAAGGTGCCGTGCCCCGGAATCGTCACCGTGCCGTGCATGGAATCGCCTTCAATCGTCGCCACAAAGGCGGCATTCATGGTGTCGCCCTGCATTTGTATGCTGGCCCCGAAGCGCAGTTCGTTGCCAGTGATTTTCGCCTCGCGAATTTCATAAGCCCCCATCGGTGTATTGAGCGTGCCGAGAAGCTGCCCGCTTTCGCGGCGCAGGCTCAGATTCGAGCTCATATCCCTTTGCGGCGTATTGAACGTCAACGACCAATTGCCAGACGGATCCACCGCTGCCGCCGTGCCGCCCGCAACGCTGCCAGCCCCGCCGCCGGGTCGCGGGCCGCCCGGTCGCCCTGCCGGCGCTTCGGGCTTCTTCAACTCAACTTCATTGCCATCAATGAAGACGTAGCGCAGCTTGCCGTCCTTCGACAGCAAGTCGCCGCTGGTGATGACTATGTTAGCTATCTTACCAACTTCGATACTGCCAAGCTGTTCGCTGGCACCGAGTATCTCAGCGGCATTCACGGTCAGGGCGCGCAACGCTTCATCTTTCGACAGGCCGCTTTCGACGGCGCGCTGCACATTGGCAATGAAGTCAGCGGGTCGCAGCGTGCCTGAGGTAAACGCGAACTTGATGCCAGCCTGCGCCAGCTTCGCCGCGCCTTTCGGAGTTTCGGCGCGGGCGCGCAGCACACGCAGCGATTCGTCTTCATCTTCAGGCATATCGACTGGCCGGCGCGGATAATCAACCGACAGAATCACCGGCACGTTTCTGCCCTTGAGCACATCAATCATGCGATAGCCATACAGCGCTCCGGCGATGATCGGCTTCAGCTTGAACTCGTCGGCGACCAGCAACGCGCGGTGGATGTCGCCTTCCGAGTTGGCGATGAACATCACAGGCATCTCGCCTCTGAGCGCCGGCTGTAAGGCGGCGAGCTTCTTGTCATATGCCGGGCGCTCGACGCCGCGTTTGACGCGATGGTAGCGATCCTGTTCGTCACGGTAATGTATCGCGTCATAAAACGTCTGGCGAACAAAGGCTACGGTTCCCATCAATGAATTCGGATACTGTGAGAAGAAACCGCCGGTGGTCGCAAACTGCACGGTTAGCGCCACGGGCGCACGCACAACCATCTGCGCGGTGTTGTCGCCGGCGAGATTGATAACCGCGCTCTGACCGGGAAAGATACCCTGGCGCGGGCTGCTGAGCGCTGCGGTGAAGCCAGCATTGCGGGCATCTTCGATGCCCGGCGCATTCGGTTTAACCTGATCGGCTGCCGCGAGCGACGGGTCGCCGTGCGCGGCTTCGGGGTTGGGTTGCTGGCCAGAGGCCAGCGTGGCAATTGCCGCCTGACGGCCCTGTCCGGGGGCGGGCGTTTGCGGCGTTTGCGTTTGCAAGCCGAGATTCGACATCGCGTCGATCAATCCCGGATAGACGGTTAGCCCGGTGCCGTCGATGATGCGCGCATCACCGGGGATCTTGACGCTTTCGCCGACCTCGGTGATCAGGCCGTTGCGACAGACCACCGTGCCTTTCGCAATCGTCTTGCCTGTACCAGTGATGATCTGCGCATCTTTGATTGCCAAAGCATCCGGCGCGCTGCCAGCAGCGACTCGTGGCCGGCTGGCGCTGACCAAAAATGTAACCGCAATCACCAACAGGACGAGCAGCGCGCTTTCGAGTTGTGTGCCGCGCGCCGCACCTGGCCGGCGATGCCACGGCTGAGACTTTGCCATCTTCATTTGCCTCCAGAAGACAGATAGGGATTCGATAGATTGCATGATGAAATGAACTCTACAACGGATAACACTCACTCGATGCTTCCACTGTTTGGCGCATAATCTATAGCAAACCGGCGCGCTCTGCAAGTTGCACTGGCTGCGAAGATCATCAATAATGAAGCATCCAAAAAAATGGAGGCGCGTAATGGCAGGCGAGTTCGATAAAGACTTCGGTTATCTCATGCCGTTTCTCGACAAGATTGCAGGAGCCGCCGGATCGCTTGCAGACCCGGCAGCGCGGGCTGAATTCACAAAACTGCTAGCCGATGAGAAAGCGAAGTGGGCGCGCATCCGCGAACTGTTGGGCGGCGCGGCGGGCCAGGCGACCACCGCACCAGCAGCGGCGGCGAGTGACAGCCATGACAAAGGGCAAGCGGCGGCTTCGCCTGCGGCGCGCGAAGCGTTCAGCTTTACCGTCGGCAGTCTCAGGCCCAAACGGACATAGGCCGAGCGCACGCTGCGTCATCTATTGCGGCCCCTACCGCACAGGTCATCGATTAATTCTGCAAGCGGCAAACCGTCAGACAACTTTGCGATGGCGCAGGGCTTCAGTTGCTGTGCATAATTGCTTTTGTAAACATTTATCGGTAATCGAACGGAGCAATTGATGGCAGCCTCAGTTTATCCGCCGAGTCCCAAACGCAAGCCCATCATGGGCCACTTGATGGAATTTCGCCGCGACCCGCTTGGCTTTTTGCTCAACGCGGCGCAAGCCTATGGCGACCTCGTGCATTTCAAGTTCGGGCCACAAGACATCTTTTTCATCAACCATCCAGACACCATACGCGACGTGCTGGTAACCAATAACCGCAACTTCACCAAGAGTCGCGGTCTCGAAATGGCCAAGCGGTTTCTGGGTGAAGGCTTGTTGACGAGCGAAGGCGAATTTCATCGCCGCCAGCGACGATTGGCGCAGCCGGCGTTTCATCACAAACGTATTTCAGCTTACGCCAACGTGATGGCCGAATATGGCGAGCGCCGCCGTGCGCGTTGGCAGGACGGCCAAACGCTCGACATCGCACAGGAGATGATGGGGTTGACGCTTGCCATCGTCGGCAAGACACTCTTTGATACGGATGTCGAAGGCGAGGCGAAAGAGATTGGCAAGGCGCTCACCGAGATTATGCATATGTTTGATCGCATCACAACGCCGTTTCCCTGGTTGCTGGAGATGTTGCCGCTGCCGTCGAACTTTCGTTTCGCCAGAGCCCGCGCCCGGCTAGATGAGACGATCTATCGCATCATTAACGAGCGACGCGCGAGCGGCGAAGATCGCGGCGATTTGCTGTCGATGCTCTTGCTCGCCACCGACACCGAAGGCGACGGCACGGGGATGAGCGACCAGCAATTGCGCGATGAAGCGATGACTATCTTTCTCGCCGGCCACGAAACGACGGCCAACGCGCTGACCTGGACATGGTATCTGCTGTCGCAGCACAGGGAAGTCGAAGCGCGGCTGCACGAAGAGATCGATTCGGTTTTGGAAGGTAGATTACCAACGGCGGAAGACTTCCCGCGATTGCCGTTTACAGAGAGGGTGCTGGCTGAAGCCATGCGGCTTTACCCGCCGGCGTGGGCCATCGGGCGGCGGGCGATTGCCGATTATCGAATCGGCGAGTATACGCTCCCGGCACGAACGATTCTCTTGATGAGTCCTTACGTGATGCATCGCAACCCGCGCTATTATCCTGAGCCGCTGCGCTTCGACCCCGCGCGTTGGACAGCGGCGGCGCGCGAAGCGAGGCCGAAGTTCGCCTACTTTCCCTTCGGCGGCGGCCCGCGCGTCTGCATCGGCGAAGGCTTCGCGTGGATGGAAGGCGTGCTGTTGATTGCCGCCATCGCCCAGCAGTGGCGAATGCGGCTGGCGCAGGATCAAACGGTCGCGCCGCAGCCGATGATTACGCTCAGGGCAAAGAATGGCATTCGCATGCGGTTGGAGAAAAGAGCCGGCGCGCAAGTTCCAGATTCACAATCGCGTGAATTGGAAATTGCCCAAGTTTAGCTTGATGCGCCACCGGCGTTTCAATCAAACAGGCCGTTGATGTAGGCTTCGGGCGAAAACTCAATGAGGTCGTTCATCTGTTCGCCGACGCCGACGTAGCGAATCGGGATGCCGAGTTCTTTGGCGATAGCGATGACAATACCGCCTTTGGCCGTGCCGTCGAGTTTCGTCAACACCAGCCCGGTCACCGGCACGGCTTTGGTGAACTGGCGGGCCTGCTCCAGGCCGTTCTGGCCGGTCACGGCATCAATCACCAGCAAGACTTCGTGAGGCGCGTCGGTGACTTCGCGGCCCGCGATGCGGCGCATCTTTTCAAGCTCCTGCATCAGGTTCATCTTCGTGTGCAGGCGTCCAGCCGTGTCGACGATAAGCACGTCGGCATTGCGCGCTTTGGCCGATACAATCGAATCAAACAACACCGCTGACGGATCGGTGCCGGGCTTCTGTTGAATCAGCGGCACGCCGGAGCGGTCAGCCCAGATGCTCAATTGATCGTTGGCAGCGGCGCGAAAAGTGTCCGCCGCGCAGATCAACACTTCATTGCCTTCGCTCTTGATGCGATGCGCCAGCTTGCCGATGGTCGTCGTCTTGCCGACGCCGTTGACGCCGACGATCATCACCACATAGGGCTTGATGTCGAGCGGCACTTCGGTCTCGGAAGCGACGGTGCCGCGCTTGCGATGGCGGTCGGCGCTGTCGAGGATGGCTTTCAGTTCGTCCTTGATGAGCCGCTTCAATTCGTCGACATCGTTGAGTTGTTTGCGGCTGACCTGCTGGCGCGCTTTTTCGATGATGTCGAGCGCCGTCTGTACGCCGAGGTCTGCACCGATCAGCGCTTCTTCAAGCTCGTCGAGCACCTGCGCGTCGATCTGCCGCTTGATACCGACGACCGCTTCAATGCGTTCCGATAGGGTTTCGCGGGTGGCGGTGACGGCTTCTTTGAGCTTTTCGACGAGGTCAGGCTCCGGCCCTTCGTCGCGGCGCTCGGCGATCTTCTTCTCTTCCTCAGTTGCTTCCCGATTGAGTCCGAGCGAGATGTACTCGGATTCTTTTTTACGTTTCCAGAATAAGGCCATGGGGTAAAGATTGCTCCAATGTATGAATCGTCAGATGTCGCACCACCGGTCAGCTTGCGCGACATAGGAAATTGATCTGCAAAGTGCTATCGCGTGATAAGCAAACGCGCGGTCAAGCAAGCAAACATCAAGATTAGCACCCGCCACAAAACAGCGTCAACGCAGGCCCTTTGCAGCTATTCAGGTGATTCCCTTGAAGCGCAAGGTATTCGAGACAAGCGGTATCGCCGGAAGGTTCCGCGAGGGCAACCGCGCAGCCGTGTGTCCCGTTAGTTTTTAACCTGCACTAAGCAGGTGGGTGACCTGAGTGCGGTCATTAGGCATCCCCGATCCTGTGGGGCACTGCTCGTGACCAGCGCTATACCCGGCCCCCGTTTACAAGGCGTTGGTAAAAAACTAGCAAGTCAATCACGCACCTTGCAGAAGCCCTCTGCCGTTTGCATACTACACAAGCTACACGGACGGGTCAAGAATTAACCATTAGCATGCGCCGCTTGACAGCTATCCTAAACCCATGCTGGCCGCTGAGTTCGTACAGCCAATCAGCGCAGGCGGCGATTGGCCGTCAAAATTAAGGATTGAGTTCGGGATTCAAGGAATAAAAAATGAGGACGAGATCTGCACATCCAGTCTCTCGTCCTCTACCATTCCGCTCACTTCAGGAATTGAGGAGGCACCTCAATTGCTGCTTTCAGTTGATATATTTTTACCATAACTTCCAGCCCAATGCAATACCCCTGGTTGAAGGCTTTCGCCCCTCGGAGAGCGTGCCAATAATGGCAGTAATTTACCAGTCGCTCGGTTCGGCCTCGCCGGGGCCGGGGCTTTTAGAGATGCGGCAAGTCGTGACGCGATTCCCCTGATTCGTTCCCTGCTCGCTACCCCTTGAAGCAACTCTTGAAGCCGTCCGGCAGTTGTGTTACAAAAAACGCTAGCACCCCAAAAAGCCCCGCCCCCGGAGAGTCGAGGTCATATGACGACGGCAAGCAAAGCCTGTTTTGATTGCGGGATGCCGCTGGTTTTCGGCGTTGCCCAATGTGCTTACTGCGGCGCAAGGACAGGGACGGTCTTCGATGAGAGCGCGCCGGTGGCAGCGCCCGACAAATGGAACCGCCTGAGAACCCTGCCCAAGCAGATGGACGATCAGACGAAGATCGAAAAGGCGCAGGACAGGGCGAATAACTCGCTCATTCTGGGGCTTACGAGCTTCTTTCCGCTGTTCGGCATAGCGCTAGGGGTTGGCGCGATCCTTTACGCAGCGTTTTCCATGCGCACCTTGAGAGAGATGAACGTTGAAGACGGGCGCGGCTCGGCCACTGCCGGTCTGGTGATCGGCGGCATCGGCTTGATCGCTCAAGGTTGCCTGATTGCTTATGCGATGAAATTGCTGTCAATCGTCAGTATGTAGGCCGCAATCCTACGACGCCGGTTGGACGCCGAGACGATGCGTTTCGGTTCCTGCAAACATCAGGGGCAATTCATTTATGGCCGGCGATCAGCGTTGCTTTGATCGATAGGTAGAAGTCCGCATCGTGGCGCTCGCGGTCAATAATGGCGGCAATCTGCTGGCGCACTTCCTGGCGGCGCGCGGCGGGAATAATTGCCAGCCACTCATCCAGGAAGGTGTCCTTAATGAGCGGCGAATCCAGAAACGCTTCGCCGCTTTCAAACCTGAACTCCTCTATGCTCGAAAAGCTCTGAAGGCCGCGCAGCCCTGCGCCTTCGCCCAGACGCTCGGCCTCCGAGATCGTCATCCGCTCGTTGATCAAGGCTTCGAGACGCCCCCACACCTGTTCGTCCAGGCCAATATCGTGCAGGGCTTCCCAGTAAATCGAATAAAATTCACCGAAACTGCCGTGCGTTGCCAGTTTCAGCACTACCGGCGCATCGGTTTCGGCAACACGCAGCAGTTCACCGAGCAATGGCTCAATCTCGCCGGCGTGCAGCATCGACGCATCGCCGATGACGCCATCAAATTCACGATCCGCAAAGCGCAAAGGCGCGGCGCTAGCCTGCTCGAAGCTGACATCAGTGATTTTTTTCACCTGAGCTTTGGCGCGCGCCAGTTCGATGCGCGCGGCGCTCGGATCGAGGCCGATTACTTCGCCTTTGCCGCGCATGCGTTCAGCCAGTTCGATGGCATGCGCGCCTGTGCCGCTATTGACATCGAGGATGCGCCCTTCGGTCGGCATCTCGATGTTGTCGTTGATCAGCGTGTCGAAACGGTCGCGCCACTCAGGGGTAATGAAAAGGTCGTAGCGATAGGCTAATTCTTTTTCGTTGGTTGTCATGATTCATAAATATGATAACACGCTGCAAAAAGCGGCGAGAAGCATGGCGTGACTGGCGTTTTATTGCATAATGAAGCAGTGAGCCAGCAATCAGAAAGAGCCCGTTGGGAGAGCCGTTACGCGGCGCGCGCCGGGCTCAACGCTTCAGCACCTTCCGACTTTTTGCGCGACAATCGAGACCAGTTGCCGGCGCGCGGGCAGGCTTGTGACCTCGGCGCGGGCGAAGGACGCAATGCCATCTTTCTCGCCCATCAAGGGCTGGAAGTCCTGGCCATAGATTTCTCGCTCGGCGCTCTTGAAAAATGCGGCACGCTGGCGCGCGAGCAAGGCGTCGCCCTACATCGCGTCGCCGCTGATCTCAGCAACTTCTGGCTCCCTGACCAGACGTTTGACTGCATCATCAATTTCGATTTTCTCCTGCGCCAATTAGCGCCGCGCATCATCGCCGCGCTCAAGACGGGCGGCGTGCTGGTCTTTGAAACGATGACCACCGAGTATCGGCGATTCAAGCCCGGCTTCAACTCTGACTTCCTCTTGCAGCCGGGTGAACTGATCGAGATGTTTCGCGGCCTTCACCTCATCAAGTACCGCGAAACTGTTTGCGAAACGCGCAATTCGTTTCGCGCTGTCGCCAGCCTCATCGCCCGTAAAGCAGAATGAGGCAAAGAAAATCACGCCGCCATTGCAGGCGGCTGCACGCATCGCTAGAATGCTGTTTTACTCGATCATCCGAGTCCAATTATGAAAGAGCGAATGAACTGCCCCGTCTGTTTCCGCGATGTCGATCCGTCGCAGGTCGTACCGCCCGACGCCATTGATGATTCGCTGCGTCCGCTGCTCGCCGTCAACATGCACCGCTGGGAGCCTGGCCAGGAAATCTGCAAAGACTGCGTGCGCCGCTACGCGCGTCTGCGCGACGAGCTATCGGCCAAGTACCCGGCGTTCACCGAGCAGGAAGTGAAGATCGTGCCGACGCCGACGCGGCTGGATGCGCCGGATGAATTTCGCGGGCGCGGCGTGACCATCGCTTTTTTGGATGCAGGGTTCTATGCGCATCCCGATTTGACGCAGCCGCGCAGTCGCCTGCTGAAATACGTCAATCTCGTTGAACGCACGCGGGTCGCCGATCTGGTGGTGCCGCAGGTCTCTTCCTGGCATGGGATGATGACTTCAGTGGTCGCGGCGGGCAACGGCTACTTATCGAAGGGCCTCTATCGCGGCATCGCCAGCGAGGCCAAAGTCGTGTTGATCAAGATCGGCGTCTCGTCGCGGGTTCGCCACCGCGACATCGCGCGCGGCCTGCAATGGGTCATTCGCAATCGCGAGCGTTACAACATACGCATCGTCAACATCTCGGCAGGCGGCGATTATGAAGCGAGTTACTTAACGGACGAACTGTCGCAGACCGCCGAAGCGGCGACCCGCGCCGGCCTGGTCGTCGTCGCCGCCGCAGGCAATTCCGGCCACTTGCCAAATCATCCGGTGCTGCCGCCGGCATCAGCGCCATCAGTAATCACCGTCGGCGGTCTGGATGATAAGAACAACCTCGAATTTGATGATAACGATCTATATCGTTCGAGCTACGGCCCGACGACCGACGGCCTGCAAAAACCCGAATTGATCGCGCCGGGCATCTGGGTGGCCGCGCCAATCCTGCCCGGTACACAGACTTCCGAGCAGGCGATTTTGCTGTCGAAACTTGAGCATGCGCAGGAAGATGAATTGAGCGAGATCATTCGCCAGCATCCAGGCATTGACGAAGACCTCGACCAGGCGGTGGATCTAGCGCCCTATCTGATTCGCCACATCGTCTGGATCAAGGTACGCGATAATAATGTGATCAGCGGCAGCTACAAACACGTCGACGGCACGAGTTTCGCTGCGCCAATCGTCTCGTCAATTGCCGCGCAGATGCTCGAAGCGGTTCCCGACCTGAAGCCGCATGAAGTGAAGCTGGCGTTGATCAAAACGGCGGTGCGCTTGCCGAATGCGCCGGTAGACCGGCAGGGCTGGGGCATGGTGCATCCGCGCTTTGCGATTGCCTGTGCGATGGCCATGCGCGGCATCCAACATTATGAATGGCGCGACCGTTCAACGGCGATGGTCTAAAGGTTGATGGCCGCAAAAGCAGCTTCATCCGTCTGATGAAGCCCGCTCTGCGGCGAGCCTCTTTTACAGAAGCTCGCCGCAGTTGGTGCAGAAGATTTTATTGAAACCTTGCGGGCCGCTTCAATTCGCCGGCGTGCAGTTAACGCGGTTGCCGCCCAGAGTGACATCATCGATGTACCAGCCGAGCCCTTTGACATCGATGTCGCTGGCGAAGTGAAAGCGTATGGTCACGGACTTGCCGGCATAGCTCGACAGGTCGACGATGACTTGCTGAAACTCGCCGAGACGCCCGTCTACCCAGGCGAGCCTGCCGGCAAACGGGCTGTTGGCGAATTCCCATATCGTGCCGCTATAACCGCCTTTGATGATCTTCGGGCCTAAGTCTTCAAAGTTGCCGCCGGTCGAAATCTCCAGCACCCCGCCGTCGAAAGCGCCGTGCTCAAATTCAAATGTATGATAGAACACCAAATGTAAATCCTTCCCGTCCGCCGGCAAGGCAAGGGGCTGCAATACAAGGGCGGTTTCGCTGGCTTGTCCGGGGTCAGAACTGAACCATGCATTGCCGCCTGAGTGTGTGCGACGCGAGGTCAGCGACCACGTATCAATGGGCACCTTCTTTTTCTTCTTCTTGAGCAGGCTGGAGTGCGTCCATTTGGCTTCGCCCGATTCAAGATCGTCGGCGAACAATTCAACCGGCGTGGCGCTACCAAGGCTGATCGTGAACGGCACGCGCGACAACAGGCCGCCGCTGGTCACGTCAAGCGAGAACTGTATGACACTGCCGCAGGCAAGGCCGCGATCTACGGTAAACGCGAACGGCGTCAGGCTGGCGGCAGACTGGCCCGGCGCGAGGTTCGGGAAATTCGCCTCGGCGCTGGTGACGTTCACCCCTGAAGTCTTCGCCGTCAGCACGCCATGCCCGCCGTTTAACGCTACCGGCGCAAGGTCGCTGATATTAACCGCCATGGTCACCGATTCGCCCGGATCGGCATAAACATCGCTGCCGCCAGCAAGTGTAATATTGGTTACTGATGCTACCGGGGCGTCTTTGCGCTCGCCGTTGTAAACCACCAGCGCGAAATCCTGATCGGCGGCATCACTATTGCCCGGCACGCCGTCGCCGACGATGTTTGCCGCGCGCACGCGAACGACGAAGGTGCCGACCGTGCCTGCCGGCAACCAGACCGCTTCAACATTATTCTTGCTGTCGGTGACGCCGCCCGGCTGCGATTCCTGCCCATGAAAGTTGTTGCCGCGATAGACCTGCCCATTGATCGTGACTTCCAAATCCAGGTCGTTTACCCAGGGCGCGGCTCCCGAAAAGCCTGGCGCATCGGTCCAGCAGAGCGTCACGCGGAACGGCTGCGTCGCGTCTTTGACTTCGCCGGTGAAAACAAATTCCTGGCCGCTGTCGCTCAATACGTTCGTCTGGTTCACAAAGACCTTCGGGACGCTATCAAAGGTGCGGTTGAGATTCATCAACCCCCATCCCTGCTTAACCTGAGGTAAGTCACCGCCCGCCTCATCTCCTGTCATATAGGTCGTCGTCGCCAGCAGCAGCGCCTTGATGAGCGCGGCGCTCGGATCATCGCCGCGATTGAGGAAGAACTGCCGCGCCAGCGCCGCCGCTCCGGCTACCTGCGGCGTCGAATGGCTGGTGCCTGATGACCAGGTGTAAAGCGTCTGGTTCTGCGGAAAATAGGGCTTGCCGAAATCTTCGCCACAAACGCCTGAGCCATTGTAATCGGGATGCTGTGAAGCAGCGCCCTCAATGTGTGTGCCCGGCGCGGTGATGTCAGGCTTGATGCGCCCGTCAAAACTTGGGCCGCCCGACGAGAAGGAAGCCATATCCATGGCATTATCCGATTCCGTATCGCTGACCCCACAACCGTCCCTGCCGCCCTGGCGTGTGCTTTCACTAGCGCCGACCGAGATGACATTCTTCGCGGTGCTCGGCGCGCCGACGCGACCCGTGCCGCCGGAATTGCCAGCCGCAAAGCAAATCAGGATCTCCTGATTGCCAGGCTGCGAGGGCACTGCATCGCGCATGCGCGCGTCATATTCCTGCGAATCAATCGAATAAGAATTATCGCCGTTGCCCCAGCTATTCGACGAAACGCGCGCGCCGTCGCGGTAAGCTTCTGAGATGAGCTTGGTGAACGGATCTATCAGATCGAAGCGCCCTGAGGATTGAAATATCTTTGAAGAACCGAGTTGCGCGAACGGCGCAATGCCCAGTCCATAAGCATAGCCGCTGCCATCGTGGCCGTCCTTGTCCGTGGTCGCCGCCCCGCCGGCGATTGACAGATTGAGGGTGCCGTGACCTTCAACGTCGCCGGGATCAAGCTCCGACGTATAATCGCGCGCATACAGCACGCGGCTTTGACCATTGCTGTCCAGGAAGGCGGCGTGCAGTTTATCTGCCGCCGTCGCGCCGCGATCTATGCCGGTGTCCGTCACGTCAATCGCAAAGTTGAATCGCGACGTGAAGCCGTGCGCCTGCAACCAGGTCATGTAGCCCGGGCCGGTCGGGCCTTTGAAATCGGTCCCATATTGCCCCGCGACAATCTGCGCCGAGCGTTCGTCGAATAGTTGCGGCGCGTTCCAGGCTTCGATGTTGACGACGTTCGGCAGTGCCGCCAGTTCTGCGATCCTCCCGGCATTCACGGTCAGCCGCAGATTTGTAAAGTTCATCACTGAATAAGCATCGAGCAGAACCCGTGACGCCAGCCGTTTGGCGGCTTTCACATCGTTTGTCGAAGCCATATTCTTCGTATTCACTTCGCGGGCGATCTGCACGGCGACGTTGACCGGCGCATCGGGCTGGTCGCGCATCATTTCCATGAGGCGCGGGTGAATCTTATATTCACCGGCGAACGGCCCTTCCCACTGAACGAACTGCTCGCGCGACGCCAGGCGCATCAGGCTGGCGGTTGCCGCATCCGTGCCGCGCACCAGGTAAGCGTTGTTGGGCACATAAGCAATCAGTTCAAGACCGCTCGCACGCAGCGCCTTGAGCCAGTCGCTTTTCACCGGGCCGACGAATTGAATGAGGCGCAGTGGTGATGCGCTACTGGTTGACGAAGGGCGCGGGCTGGCCGATTGTGTGGTCACACTCGTCGCGCTGCCCAGTCCGACCAGCCGTCCGGGCGCGCTGTCATCCGTCGTATCAATCGCTCCGGAACGCAACAGCAAGAGGTTGAAGTCATCGCGCACCGTGTAGCGTTGCCGAGACGCCGAGACGCCGAGACGCAGTGAACCTGAGGCCATCTCCGTGTCGCCCTGCCCCGTCGTCGCCGCCTCGCTTTCGAGCGCGTCATTATCCATGACGAAGAGTTTGAACGAACCGTAATCGCCGATCTCCGCCGCGCCGCGCGCCAGGGCGCTGGCGATTGCTTCAGCGTCGTTTGTATCAACGACTACTTTCCGCAAGCGACCCGCGCTGCGATAGGCGCGCGCGTTCGTCGCCATCGCGCTGCGACCTGCAACTTGAGCTTTCGCATAGTGGCGGAGGTTGTCGTCGACCGTTGAAAAAAGCCGGCCATCGGCGGCAACGATTGTAGTCAGCGCAAAGAGCGCCACAGCGATCAGCGATATAAGCAATCCACGGTTCATAAAGCCTCCGGGTAAGAGCGTTGTTGCACGGGTAATGAACGACGTTCAGCGCGCGCGGCCAATGACGTTCAGCATAATAGAGCGAGGATTGACATGGATGCCTGGAGCCTCAATGAGCATCACTGTCAGGACACGGCTCAGCAAAGACGCTTCGAGCAGGCTGCCGCAAGTCGCAGCCCGTTAGGCGCGTTGTTTGAAAGCAAAGCCGATCAGTTTCCATTCGCCGCCTTCGTCGATGAAACTCAGCGTCAAATCGCCATGCGATTGTTCGAACGCCACATTATAGACTGGCGAAGCAATCCGATCTTTGCTGCCGCTTTCGTACTTCATCTGCACGCGCTGCGGGTTTTGCAGCTTGCCTCTCGCCGTTAGTTCTTTCAGGCTATCAAGGATAGTTTCTTTCGTCTGGTTGTCTTTGAACTTCCTGGAAGCGTCTTTATAAATGGCATCGTACTCGGCAGCGTTCAACCGTTGCACAAACAGGGCGGTCGCCTTGTCTATGTCATCAACGGGCGCTTCGTGGGGCAGCAAGGCGCAGCCGATTATGAATAGCGATAACGAAATAAGCGCCAGTAACTTCCGCATCAAATCCTCATTGTCAGGGTTCACTAACTGCTACATCAGGACTGCATACTCTAACACCGCCGCCGCCGATTTATCTACCTCTAGCGATGGATTTGCCGGTTTATAGCGATTTTCAGATCAGCTAGGCCGGAGAATTGCCACCAAGACACCAAGCAACACAAAGGAGATGGTGATTCTTCGTGCCTTGGTGTCTTTGTAGCAAAGACTATACTCAGTAGCGCGACTCCGCATCGTCAGGGCTTCGCATCACGAAATTGATGAACAAGAAAAATTGCAGCCCCGCAGCGCAACAAGAGGAAGGAGATTGGGGGGGTAGGAAACATGTTAGGTCAATTAAGTATAGGATACTTCACCTGCTCTGCGATCATTCCGGCGCGTTGCCGAACGGCATCCACATACAACTTGACTTCCGTGTCCATGCAGCCCTTGATCTTCCACTCCTTAGAATCCAGATCATTCCGCCGCTTCTCGACATCATCCAATGCCTTAAGAGCGCCGACCAACTTCTCGTGCATCCACAACTGGCGTTCCTTCAGCCGCACCGTTTTTCTGTCCAGGATCAGCCGAATTTGCAGGGCCTTGGCACAGGAGGCGTAGGCGTCCACGATGGTCGCCAGGCGATATGCATCTACACGGATCATGCGGATGGCGTCTTCCAGAAGCGTGTCCGCTATCGTATCGGTCTTCCGCATTGCCGCTTCTAATCCGAGGAATGGAATGGGAGCATCGGTTTCAAAAACCGAAGCCCAGACGGATAGGGCAACTGCCCGCAGCCGTCGCTCGAAGAACCAGGTGGTCCACCAAACATTACGACGGCGGGCGCGCAGCACAGGTTCCGCCCGGTTTAAGAAGCGCAGGCTGTCGGTCACTAACGATTTTGCGCGGCGCAATGCTTCATCCACACCGCAGAACTCGTCACGCAATTCCTTACCCTGCTCCCCCCATCCCAATTTCAATTCCCTTACCTCCAAGGTACGGCACATCATGCCAAAAGAGACGGGTATTTTTTTTGGCATCTGAACGGATTCGGCGTGATGTAATCGCGCATCGGCGCGATGCAGTTCGATCATTGACAGTTCCGATTGACTGCGGCGTTGGTCTGAGACCATGAGGCCGGCCTCTGCATCGCCCAACAAGGCCATTGCATTTTGGAGCACCGCACCTTCGTCGCCGAAAGCAAGTTGAACTCGCCGGGCGGCGCAGACGCTCTTGTGCATTAATAAACGGCCTTCGCACCAATTGGCGCTGATTGTGCTATGAGAGTCGGAGGAGTGATCCCTGCTGCGAATTACCGAAACCAGCCTTTGTCCGTTGGCGATACGGGCTTCGATGATATCGAGATCCTCCCGGACCCTCCCTGGTGGATCAACACGAATCTTTTTAGCCAGGGGAAATCCGCGAGATTTTTTTAAGACACTCAGTCGGTTTTTCACACCGTCTTCAAGTAGCAGCAACTCCACGTACTGCTCGATGATTCTCACTACTTCGACTTGTAGGCCCTGTAACTGGGAATCGCGCCGAGGTTTGACGAAAACCTTGCAGTCTCCTCGCTCCAGGCTAGGCCAGTCGATTTCTTCTTCTTTCGAGGAAACGGGGTATACGTCATTGCTCTGTGTGGCGCATCGGAGCGCCTTCTCCAGAGCCCTTTTGGCGACAGGGAAAGAACGAGATGCGATCCCTAGCATCCCGCACCATCGCCACCAACGCAACCACTCGATGTTGGGGTTGTTCACATAATCCCCGTCAGCGATAGGCTGAGGTTTATTGGCGGGGCTGGGCGTTTCGCGGGCCGATAACTTTCTCAACTCTTTATGGAGTTTCTTCGAGATATGATACGTCTGATTTTTACACATCTCCTCATGACGCTGCGTCCATTTACCTTTTGCAAGCAAGATCCCGAACTGGCGATGCTGGCGATACAGCATCTTGTCCTCGCCTACTTCACGCGCAATCATCCGCATGACTTCGGTGCATACGATTTGCAGTCGTTGAATGGCAGTTAAGAGATCTCCAGGGCCCTGTGTGAACTTGTCGCGAATCGATTTGCAAAGGGTATCGCGGATATACTCCAGATGCCGGCAACTCCCCCGCGAATACCCGCGCGTTTGGATCAGAAAGCCGTTCGTCTTCAGGAGCGCTGCCGCTGCCTCAAGCCATTCATATGCCGGATCCGTTTTGTCTTTGTCCAGTTCCAGAGACGTCTTGGCCGCGCGGCAAAGATGATAGACGGCTTCAAACACGGCAGCCGGAGACTCAGAAGCATCCAGCACTTTTCCGTACCACTCAGCAAGCATCCCATGGATTTCAGGTTCCGTTGCCTGCGGATTCCAGTCCAGCAAAACTCCCTGGATCTCAGGCCGCATATCGAGAAGCTCGCGTATTTCTGGAATCTCGTGATATTCGTGTGGATTACCTAGTATCTTACGAATAAACTGGCGGGAGCGAGAATGAATCCAGATGAAACCGCCGGCTTTGCGCCGCAGCAGGCCCTTTTCTTCAAGTTGACTAACCCACTCCGGCCTTTTATTAAGCGATTCGGCTGGCTGGTCGCCCGGTGGCGATACGGCAGAACTCCAGATCGTTGCCAGTAGACGAGGCCGCTGCATCAGGACCAGCGCCTGCAAGAATCGCTGTTTGTCTGGATCACCTTCAGTCCATGCAATGGCATCAGCGGCGACGGTTGCTTGCGGAAATCCCACTCTCTCCTTTGAATCCTCGTTTAGCTCCACCCATTGCATGGATCCCTTAAATCGATTGGATATATCTGTTAGTTCTTTGATTAGCGGCGACGGTTCCTCTGGCGACTTGTTGCGGCACATCAGCACAACCGAAACGGCTTCTGATTGCTCTCCGCATAATTCCCAAAGCAGCCCCAGGAACTCATCCATACAAGCGGAAGGATCTGGCGCGGCGGATTCCTTCTGGTCCAGCCAGCCATTTGGCGGGAGATCTCTATCTTTATCGTTCATCGTGTTCACGCCGGGCGTTTCGCGCGCATTCAAGAAGATGACCCAGGGCTTGGCAACCGAACGCACGAGACGGCGAATCTCGTCGGCGCGGGGCCGCTCATCGCTGGCAATATATAGTGGAGTCCAGTTCTCCAGTCCCAGGCGGAAGTAGGCGGCTTCCAGCAAAACTTCAAACAGGTTATCGGTGCTGGAGATGTCGTTCATATCCATCCAAAGACAGATATTGTGCGCCTCCATCTCCCTATAGATCTCGCCACAAGCCGAAGTCACGCCTCCCATGTTGGCCTTGGACGTGACTACCACCAATTTTGGTTTGCAGAATCCCTGCTCTTGAAAATCGGCAAGGTGCTTTCGGATTCGATCACAGACACTATCTTTCCCCTTGCGTGCCGATGTTTGTTCGGAGACATAAATTGAAGGCAGCGGCGGCACCGTCAGCCGCGACACTGACGGAAATAAGCTGCCAATTGGCGGTAGATTCTTACGAATGGTTTGGTAGAGTTGTAGCAGGAAAAGCCCGAAGTCCGTTTGACGGAGAATGATCGAGTACTGCCCGTCGGTCGAGCTTTTCTTTTTCTGATCCTTATAGAACTCTGCGGTGAATTTCTGGATTTGCTCGATGTCATTCTTCGTGTAACAAAGCCAAAAGACTTTAAACCCTTTGTGCAGGTGCTGCCAGGCGTATTCAATGAACGCGCAGGTGCGACGATCATTGGCAGAAAACCCCATCACCAGCAAGTGGTTCTGGAAATCCAGGCCATTCTCTTCCCGTTTAAGCGCCAAATCACTCCGGCCTTTTCCAGAAAGAAGATACTCCAGAAATCTTTTCTTGTCCGGTTCAAAGGGAAGCTCATCCAAAGAGTAATCGGCCCGCAGAGAGTATCGATTTCCATGGAGTTTGATAAGGGTGCGAACATCGGAAACCGCCGACCAATGCGGCAGGTTGCTGTCCAAGTGAACCTCGCATACCTCCAAAGGGTTTCTGGCTCCGGCGAAGGCTCTTTCCAACAGGTCGTCGAAATTTGTAGTCAACACCAGATCCAAGCGCAACGCGCCTGCCAGCACCGCCAACATTTTATGGCCGAGAGCCGGATATTTTTCTTTCAGCACTTCTCGGAAACAGGAGTCGATGATCTCCTGCTGGGCGGCGGCCAACGAGACCGGCTCAGGCCGCTTGTCACCAGTGCCTCGCGGAGGGCGATCCAAACGCGACAAGAATAACAGTGCAGTTCGCCATTCAGCAGCGGCCCCCAACCCCTGCGCGAATAAGGCGAATTTAGGATCTTGCAGACTCGGCAACTCCTTACGAATTTGTTCCAACCAGAATTCAGGCTCATATCTGGTTTTTTCAGTGCGATGGCGGTCGATGAACGGAGGCCATTGATCGGTTCGCGGATCCCATGCCTCCATGCCTTTTTCTTCCACTCCAAGCGTCATGCAGATACAGCGCTGCAAATACGACTTAAGCTCTGTAATGAGCGGCGCTCCTGAGGGAGCAGAAAACCCGGCTCCCACAAATGGCACGAAGCCGTATCCCTTGTGACGTGCGTCTTGAATGCTATCGATGAAGTTCTCGGCTGCTTTATGCGTGATTGAGTCGCGATCATCATTAACTAAACACGAGCCATTGACCCAGTTCTTTTTTTCGTCAGTCCATATTGCCACGTTCGAGTGCCTCCTGTAATTGACATCCTGAGAAGCCATGCCCTCTGCTAAGAGGCTCTATAAGCATGTCAGACTTGTAAGCTTGCCAGGATCGATGAGTCATTGACTGGGGGCACAACATCTCCTTGGTCATGAACTCAAAACACGGAGTCAGGTCCCCCGTCTCCTGAAATTACTTCGCTTCCCAGTTAAAACGTGTTTGGAACACGATCAGGAATCCGATGCCTTCAAGTGGATTCGTCCGAACAGACACCTGAGTTGAGTGCGCGGCTCAACCTTGAAAGGCTTATTACACCCGTTGGTCAAGTAGGATATATCACTTCCAGTATCAGAAGTCCAGCAGGCCGTGTTTTGAGGGTGCAGCCCAACCCCGGCGGCGATCTAAAGCGTGGCACCGACGGGAAAGAGGGCTGAGGGTAGCTCCATGAGGAGCGAAATATCTATAGAGCATTTCTGAAAAGTCAGAGAAAGCCTTGAAAAGGCGTAATTCAATAGCCCGGCGCAACGCGCCGGGGAGAAGTCAGGTTAAGCACCCCAGCCCTGAAAGGGCGCAATATCGGAGCCGCCCTTGGGTTATCGCGCCCTTTCAGGGCTTACCCGGTTGCGGCTGCTGATCTTGGGGCGACGCCCCAAGCTATTGAATTACGCCCCTTCGGGGCTTTTCAGAAATGCTCTATAGTCGTCCGGTCTGTTTATTTTTCAAGCCCCGCAGGGGCGTAATGTCAACATTGCATCTCTGCGGGGCTGGCGTTCTTCTCGACGCCACGACTTATCAACCTGGCGTCTTTGGCGGGACTGGGAACTGACTCTTGCCTTCTAAAAAGCATATACCAGTCGCTCGCTGATCAACTGCCCACTGGTTTCGCGGCGCAGGCGCATCTCGCGGATGGTAGTCGCCGATACCAGGCTCGACAGGTTGTCGCTGAAAAATTTGATATTGTTGGCGCTCTCGTCCTGGCTCTCTTCTTGATCTTCTTTCTTGGCTTTTGGCGCGGGCGGTTCAGCTACTTTGCCGTCGAGCTTCGCCATCAACTTATCGTATACCGGCCTGGCTTCGGCGATGCGCACCAGCGCATAGAAGCTTACCGCGCCGTCAATGCGCAGCGCTTCGGTTGTCGCAGCGGCGGCTTGAGCGATGTCTGCCGCGAATGGCTTGCTTGAGGCCAGCACCAGATATTTTCCCGCGACCACGTAAGCCGCGCCCTTCTCCATCAACGATTGCCCAAGAACGCGCACGCCGGCATCATCCTGCCAGCCAAAGCGCGGATCTACGCCGGCAACCACGAAACGCGCCCGCATCTCTTCGATGATGGCGCGTTCAAGCGCCGCACGATCAAGCGCCGCCTCGGACTTCATCTCGATGACGACGGCGTGCTCAAAATGAACGAAGGGCCGATCCGTATCGGCTTTCGAGCGCGTCAATTCGCACACCGCAACCGGCGCAAGTTTCGTGATGGCCGCTACAAACGAGGTCTGGACGGTTGGCGCTGCAACTTCCTGTGTGGCCTTTCGAGCGGGCGCATTGCCGCCGCGCGACGGCGCTTGTTCGTCGTCAACATCCACATCGAAGCGAGCATCAAGCCGGCTGTAACGCTCGACGCGCGAGTCGCCGTCTTCATCCGAAGATGATGATTGATTCGAGACATCAGGACGCGAGGGCTCGGCGGCGGGCAATTTGCCGAACAAGGCATTGGCCACCGTATCAGCCAGATCTTCGGCCCGGTTTTGCGGATGAATCTCGGCGAGTTGAGCATCCGGCGGCGCAAACTTCAAGAGCGCCGCCGCTTCATCACCCTTTAGCGACGCGCCTTCCTCGACTGCCTTCTGCCCGGCTCCCTGCCCACGGCCCACGGCCCCCATCTTGAAGAATCGCTGCTCGGTCAATCCCGTGGCGGTGATGCGCAGATCGAGCAAACCGCTTTCGATGCCGGTGAGTTCTTTGCTCGCGTTGTGATGAATCCAGTAGCTGTTGAACAAGCGATCTCGATTCAAACGCGCCTGATCGAGCCAGATGGTGAGGTCGTGGGTGGCGAAGCCTTTTGCCTGTTCGGCCAGCGCCATCACATCGCCGAGCAGCGAATCCGCGCCATTATTCTTGACGCTGGCGAGCGCCCGAATCATCAAGCCTTCGGTCGTCGTCACAATCAGTCTGCCGCCAGCATGCGCAAAACAGAATTGCTGATTCAGCCTGCCGCCATCGGTCTGCACATCCTTGGCGTAATAGATGCCGTTGTCAGAGTTACGCTCTTGAAACTGTGGAAGCTGTTTGAAGAGCGAGGTCAAAAGGGCCTTTTCGCGCGGCAGTTCGGTAACGAAAATCATCTCCAGCTTACCGATGTCGTAAATCGCCACCGCCGACGCGCCGCCCGCAAGCTCCGTCAGACGGCTCTCATCGATGCCGAAGCCGAGCGCTTTTTCAATGTCGCCGCGACGATCCTGGAACTTCAAAAAGACGCGCGACTTTGAAAAGGCCGTGTAGCTGGGGCTGGCGTAAAACTTGTTGCGCACGCTCGAAGCCGTCCAGGTTTTCATCAACGCCGACAGGTCGCGCGCCTGCACATAAACCAGCGCGCCGCGCGGCATCGTGCCGGCTAATCGAAGTTGCTCGGCCACGGAACGCTGCGGCTGTCCGTCGGATGAATGCCAGAGCGCCGCTATGGCAACGGCGAGAACGACAATCGCTCTTGTAATTTTCATATTGACTGCCTTCCAAAAACTAATCTTTCGCTACCAGTTCAACTGACGAATGTGGTTAAAATTGATGACATCAATCTGTTTGCTCTCAAGGTAAGCAGCGAATCTGAAATCGTCTGTCAGAACGAGATACTTGCCAACGGCAATGTCAATGATTCCTGCGTCAGTAAGGCCGAACCGCTTGAAATGTACTGATGAACAGACGTGATTGCTTGCCGCATACTCCTCATCAAATCGGCATACCTGATCGGAAAATTCCGTGAAGTATAGCTCTTTCTCCTTCTCGTGGAGCTTGCCCGATAGATTGCTAACTTCCGTCAGGATGTTCGGCGTCGTTATAACCTTGCCGAAAAAGTTGATCATATCCACCAAAATATCAAAGTCGGCGGCTGTATATCCTTGAGTTCTGCCGAAACTGAGAATCCTCCGCCGATCATAAAGGCCGATGAAAAGCAGCAGCAACAAATTCGCATCTACCAGTAGGCCCTTTGTCCTGTAACGGTCAATCAAATCCCTGACGTATTCCATGTCAACTCACCGTTCGAATCTTCATCGCCTGAACTTTGCCGGTCTCCGCGTCAATCTTGAAGACCTTATACTCTCTACGCGGGATCAACTTTTTGTCTGAATAGCTGAGCGTAATGAGCCAATACTTTTCGTCCTCTGTCAACTCTACTTCTTCCAGCCGCACGTCGTCCCAAGAAGCCAAGGAATACAGACCGGTGAGGTATTCCGAAGCCGTCTTTGCCGCCTCTTTCACATCAATCACTATCTTTTTCCTCCTTTAGCCATATGGCATTTACCATTTTAATGCCGCCAGATTCCGCTGGCTATCTTCCGATCACTCGCGCAGTGAAGATGGTTCCCGAAGTGTTCTGTTGATCGATGCGTAAGAGTTGCGCACTGCGCGTTTGTCTGGCCTGTTCGGCGGCAAGCAGTTCGGCGAGGCGTTTTTCAATTGCCGTCTTTTCCTCAGGCTTCCGTGCTTCGATGGCGCGCAGCCGTTCGAGCGCGATGGCGCGATCCAGTTGACCCAAACGGGCTGCCGATTCGACGAGCGCGCTGACCAGATCGACGCGCAGCCGGACGAGCGCCGCATCATTCAACTCGGCGACTGTCCGCAAGCCCTTGGTGCGGGCTCGCGCCACATCCATAGACGGCTGGAAGGAGACTTCGCCCGCTGACGTGCTCGCTTGTTCATTGCCCGATGTCAGCGCCTTGCGAACCGCTGAACTCAACAGCGCGCGCTTGCCTTGCTCATCATCCGAATCGCCGCTTTCTTCAGCCAGACGAACCGCTGCCAGATCGCGTGCGCCTCGGCTGTAAAGCGAAATCAATTGAGCGCGTGGGCTGGCCGCTGCGTAAGCCACCGCGTCGGTCACTTCGCCGTCGGCGTCGAGATACAGAGCCCGCTCGAAGTTGGCAATCGCCTCGTTCTGCTTGCCTGCGGCAAGCGCAATGACACCGAGTTTCAACTGCGCAACTGCCGCAAGCGGCCCTGCCGTGATGCGGCCAAGCGCGGCGCGCGCTTCATCCCCGTTGCCAGCCGCTTCGCTGGCGGCGGCGCGCGCCAGCAAGGCACCGGCATCGCCCTGCCCGGCTTTCTGTTCAAACAATGAAGCGGCCCGCGTCGCCAGGCTGCGGTCAGCGCGAACGATGTCGGCGACGACTTCAGTAGCCTGCGCCCGCACACGATTCGGTGTGGCGTGTTCTGTAATTAATGCCGCTATTCGTTCAAGCGCGTCGGCGGCTTTACCTGAAGCACTGAGGGCCCGCGCCAGTTCAAGCCGGTTGGTCGCATCGTCGGGATTGGCGCGCGCCAGTTGCTCGCGGAAATCGATGGCTTCGGCGTAATGTGCGATGCGCGATGCGGTTTCGGCTGCCAGTTGCAAGGCTCGCAGGTTGTCCGCCGAACGCTCAACCAGCATCCGCAATAACCGCGAGGCTTCATCGGTGTGGCCGCGCCGGGCTTCGATCTCGGCAAGCCCTGTGAGACTGCCTTCGTCAACCGCACGTGAACGCGCGGCGACGCGGTAAGCGTCGTAAAGCAGCGCATCGGCATCGGCTTCGCGCCCTTCGGCGAGCAGCAAATTGTAAGCATTTATACATTCGCCATGGACGTGGCTGCCGTCTTCCTGCTCAACGTTTGATGGCGTACGCTCATTGCTGTCGAGTCCGCAGTACAGGCGCAACTCGGCGATGGCCTTCGCCGCATCTTTGCCGCTGCGCAGTTCGATCAGCGCCGACGCCAGCGGTGCCCAGTTGTAATAGCTTTCGGCTTCGCTTGCGCCGCTATCGTCGCCTGTGCTCGCCTTGAGCGCCAGCCGCGCGTCCGCCAGTTCGTTCTTGATCGTGCTGATGAGCAATCGCGCTTCATCGAACTGGCGATTGCGAATCATGTAATCGATGAACTTGCGCCGGAAATCGCTCAAGGCGTGCGCCGGTTCGTTCTGGTAACGCGAGGTGCCGAAGACCGCCGCCACCTGATCGCTCAAGCGCTGATGAATGGCGCGATAGATGCTGGCCTGCGCCGCTTCCGGCAGCAGGTTTTCGTCAATCAGCAATTGGCCGATAGAGGTATCGTCGCCAAGCTCGGTGATCGTCGTGTGGAAGAAGGTCGCCACATCGCTCGTGAGTTTCGCATCCCCGTGGGCGCGGTTGGCAATCTCGCGCACCAGCGGCTGTAGCGCATCCAGGTTGCCGCTGGCATTCTTCCGCCGCGTCGCCTGGTTGACGAAATTGATGATGAAGTTTTGCAGTGGCGGCAAGGCTTCGCGCAGCAAAGTGTTGTCGGCCATCACCTTCAAATAGCTCTGCGCATCGCCCACCGACACCCGCCCGCTCATCAAACGCCCCCACTGCTCGATGGCGGCCTGGCGGTCGCCGCGCGCCATGGCGATCAGGCCGCGCGTGATGATGACATCGCGGCTCGCGGGCGCTAGTTCTGCGGCAATGTCTGTGTGCGCTGCCGCCCGCGTCGGGTCTTTGTGATCGAGATAATAGGCCGCCAGTTCAAGCTGCGCCTTCTCGCTCGCCGGATGGCCTTCAATCTCGCCCGTGATGAAGTTCAGGCTGTCGCCGGCGCGTTGCGGGGTCAGACCAAGCCAGTAACCATAATTACGCGCCGCTACAAACCAGTCATTGCCGAGCAGGTTTTGCTTATCGTCCACCTTGCGCTTAAGCATCTCGCCGATTGGCTTGATGTCGAGGGCGCGCTTGAAGAAGGCTTCAGTCTCTGCCGAGGTGTCGCGCATGTATAGCCCCAGTTCGCCGCTGCGCGACGCCTTCCATACATTCGTGCGCGCCGCGCTGTTGATCGCTTTGCGGGCCAGCGTCTGGTCATTCTTTTCGATGAAGAAATTGATGAGTTGCAGTTGGTACGGGCCATCCTTCGCGGCGATGCGTTCCAACTCGTCGCGCTGGTTGGCGGCATAGACGAGCGTCAGATAGCGCTCGACCCAATCGATATTGCTCGCCACTTCTGTGCCGCTGGAGTTCTGGTAAGCCGCGCGCAGCGATTCAAGTTCGCGCGCCGTGTCGCCCGCCAGACGATACTGCGTCGCAATTTCGTTTTGATAATCGAAGCGGTCTTTTTTCGGATCGCGCTGGTACTCAGTGGCCAGCATTTCAGCCGCCTTTGCATAAGCCGCGTGCCGATCATAGAAAGCCACCAGGGTGCGCAACTCGCTATAATACGTCGAATCGCCGGTCGTCGAGGTCGGCTCATTCTTCGGGCGCGCGGCAAACGCCGTCTCTTTCAAGCGCGTCTGTATTTGTTCTTCCACTTCGACCAGGTTCGCGGCCCGCGCAATGCCGAGATAGCGCCGCAACTCTTCGGCGTCGCCGTAGCTGTTCAGCTTCGCCGTGGCATTGACGAGCGCCTGGGCGATGGCGGCGGCATCCTGCGCGCCGGCGTAATCAATCACGCCTCTGGCGAACTCCTCGCGTATGGCGCTGTTGATATACTGCACCATGCTCTTGGCGCGATAGCCGTCGGTGTCTGTCGAGTTATCGCCGATGGCGACATATTGCGCGCGCATGCGTTCGAGCTTCGGATACACCTGTGCCACCGGCTGTGTGCGCACCATTGCCTGAACATAGCCGCTGATCGCATCGCCGCCGATATATTCATCCTTCATCACCTTCGGATAACCGGCGAGCGCCGCCTCGTAGACGCGAACCGCTTCGGGATACAGGCCCCACGATGCAAGCCGCTGAGCAACCATGATTTGATCTGTAACCTTAACCTCTTTTCTGGATGCAAGCGCCTGCCGCAATGTCTGCACAGCCTCTTCGCGCTTACCTTGCAGCACCTGTATGCGCGCCACTTCGGTGAGCCACGAAGGGTCGCGGCCCGCCAGCCGCCAGCCTTCGCGCAAGACGGCGATGGCTTCGTCATAGCTTCGCTGCCGCATCAAGAGATTGGCCAGCGTCAGGCGAAAATCGGCACGCTCCGGCTCGTTGACGACGGCGTTGCGATACTGCTCGGTTGCGCCCGGCAAATTGCCGCGCCGCTCATAGATGCGGCCCAGCACCACCTGCCAGCGATAGTTTTTGTAAGACTCTTTCGTCAGCTTTTCATAGTACGCCGTCAACCGGTCGAGGAGGTTGTGTAATTCAGCATACTCAAAAGCGTTGGCCAGTCGGTCGGCGTCTTCGGGAAAGAGGTTGATGATTTCGATCTGCTGATCGACGGCATCGGTGAATTTGTTCAGTGCTGTATAGGTGCGAACCAGCCCGGCGCGCAACTCGGCAACCTGCGCCTTGGCGTCGTCGCCGGTGAGCCCTGCTTCTTTCACATCCTTGAAGGCGTCCTGATAAAGCGTCGCCAGATCGGCCATCTTGTTTTCGGCACCGAGCGTGCGCGCCAGTTCGCCGAAGACTTCCGTATCGCCGCGATTCTCGTTATAGAAAGCGCGCAAGGTGGTTTCGGCATCACTGAGCTTGTTGGCTTCAACCAGCCGCCGGGTGTATTGCAGTGTCAGCATACGGCGATTCGGCCCCTGGGCTTTTGCCAGCGTCCGCTTGTACAGATCCAGCGCGCGGTCGAGCAAGCCTGCGCGCCAGTAAAACTGTGTCGATTCTTCGATGATGCCGATGTTAGTTGGATAGTCGGCAACCAGCTTATCGATATTCTTGATTGCCTCATCCACTTGATTATGGCGTTCGAGAAAAGCTGCGAGTTGCAAGCGATAGGTCATCGCTTCGCGCTCGTCGCGCGCCACCTGAGTCAATCGTGTAATGACTTGCTGCTCGTCTTCAGGCCGCAGGATATATTGAAAAAGATCGCGCACGGTTTCGAGAAACTCGACATCGGTCGAGCGCGACACTTCGGTGCGCAAACCCGCCAGCGCCTCGGCTTGATGGTCACGTTCAGCATTGTAACTTGCATAACCAATGACCAACTCCCAGTCGTCGGGGTGCGCGGTGCGCGCCTGGCTGTAGGCGGCGGCGATCTTCTCGGCGAGCCCGGCGCGTCTTGAGAGTTGCGCCAGGCGCTTGGCCACCGTGCTGCGCCCGTCGCCGGGTTCTGGCAGCACCTTGACGTATTCGGCAATGGCGGCGTCCATATCGCCTTTGCCTTCATAGACCGCGCCCATGCGATAAGCATAGATCGTCGGATCACCTGTCTGACTGCGCAGTTCCTTGAAGACGCGGATGGCTTCGTCGAATTGATAGTAATCCCAGAAGACCGTCGCCACTTCGAGATAGGTGTTGCGTTCGCCCGGCTCGCGCGCCGTCAACTTGTTCCACTCCGCACCGGCGCGCTTGAAGTCGCCAAGTTCGGCATAGGCTTCGCCGGCTTTGATGCGATACGCATGGTTGGATGGATAGATGTCGGCCATATGCGCCAGTACCTGCGCAGACTCTTCATAGAGCTTGTCGGATTGCTGGCCGAATGAGCGCGTCAGATCAGCCAGCCGTTCGGCGTACTGCGGCTCGCCGGGATAAAGCGCCGTCAGTTGCCTGTAAGCTTCAATCGCTTCATCGTGATGCGACAGCCACAGCGCCGCATCCGCAGCGAATACGGCATAGGTGCTGGGTGCCGGGGACTGGGGGCCGGGAGTTGGATTCGGGTTTCCTCCCTGTCCCCCGGCCCCTGACACCCGACCCCGCGCTTGCTGATAGCGGTCGCGCAGTTGATTGTTCTTTGAAAGATAAGCAAGAAACGGCTCGCGGATCGAGCGGTCGGCGAAATAATACTGCGCCGAAAGCTGCGCCCACGGCGTCAGGTCTTTATTGGTCGCCAGGTAAGTCAACATGCCGCGCACGAAAAAGAGATTCTGCGGGAAGCGTTGATGTGCATAGGTATAGAAATCGTAAGCGAATCGCTGATCCCAGTTCAACGAATCGCCTTTTGGCGTTGAGCCATAACCGGAAAAGCGCAGCAGGTATTCGGTAATGTCGTCTTCATCGAAAATGTTGATCAGTTGCTGCGAGTAACGTTGCAGTTCTCTGCCGCGCTTCTGGCGCACGTACCAGCGCGCCAGACGGTGATACCAGGTGTTCGAATCGAATTGGCGAATCGCCGAGTTGTACGCCTTCAATTGCTCGTTGACCAGTTCAGCCGAACCGAGCCAGCGCAGGAAGCGTTCGTAAAGTCCTTCTTCGCGCGGATGCTTGCGGATTTCAGTCCAGAAGAAGGTGACGGTTTCCGTCTTCTTGTCTTCGGCGGCAAGCGAAGCGACATAACGTTCCAGCACGCTGCTGTAGGTCGGCCCATGTTTGTCATTTTCATTACCGAATTCGGTTGGCTCATCGGCATCGATGCCGCTGTCGCCATCGTCCGAATTGGTCGCCGAACGGTCTTCGGTCGGATCATACGTGTCGCTGTAGGCTTCAATGTTGTAACGTATGCGGTCGACGAGTTTGTCGATAGCCGGTGAGATGCCGTAGGTCCAGCGTTTCGATGAAGAGGCAATCAGCGGGCGGCCTTTGGCGCGCAGGCGGGCCAGGCGGTCGAGCAATTCGCTCAAGATGAGGCGCTCGTTGGCGCGATCCTTCAACGCGACGTATGAATCGGCGATACGCAGCGACACTTCCGCATAATGCGGCGAGTTCGCATATAGTTGTTGAAATTCGCGGCCCGCTTCAATGGCCAGGCGGTGCTCGCCCAGACCCGCGAAGACTTCGGTGACGCCTAGATACATGTCTGCGAGATACTTCGATTGGGCGTACTCCTGCTTGAAGGCCGAAAAGATGCGATAAGCAAAGGCGCGATTGAAATAACTGGCGGCGGCTTTCTCCTGCGTAGCAAATTCGCTCGCCGGGTCTGTGCCGGAAAGAATCAATGACAGCACACCGTTCATAAAGCCCGGATGCGCGTCCACCTGGGCCACGTCTTTGTAGAGCGACAGGTCGCCGGCAGCGACGCGCGTCGGCGTGCCGGCGGCGTCGAGCATCACACGGAAGAGACGATGCAAGGCCGCTTCGCGCGCCGCAGAGCCGGGCTGCAAGCCGCCGACTAAATAAAGCGTGTAAAGATAGCGCGACGCCTGATCGAAGTCGCCGATTGATGCAAACATCGCCGCGACCGTCTCAAGCTCACGGGCATTCCATGAAGCGCTCACGGTTGCCGGTTGCGCGGTGGTTCCACTGGCAGCGCGTTGGGGGGCGCGACCGGCGCGGCGCGCTTCCAGGTCGCGCAGCAGGCGCGATGCCGGCTCGAAGTTGCCTTCGTAAGAATAAATACTAAACAGGCGAGCGACGGTGTTAAGGTCGCTGGCATTGCGCGCCCGCTCTTGCAGGGTGCGGCGCACCGTGCGATAGCGACCGAAGCGGCGCAGCAGTTCGTAATAATTGCCGCTGATGGCGCGCGGCCAGTTAGGGTCGAAGGCCGCATCATAAACCTGTTCGGCAGCGCGACGGTCGCCCGTCTCTTCAAGTACGGCGACGCGGGTCTTCAAAAAGTATTCCAGTTGGCCGGGAAACTTCGTTTGAAAGGTCGTCAGGATATTCAAGGCTTCTTTGTGGTCGCCGGCCATATCCAGTTCTTGAACATAATCTTTGACAGGTTGAATGTTGGACGGGTCAGCGGCGACGAGTTCAGCGAAGAAGTCTGCGGGCTTGAATTCTTTGAGCGAATAAGTACGCACGATGCCGGCGGCGGCTTTATAGATGGGCGCGCGTTCGGTAACCGGCAGCGACTTGGCGAGGTCTGTGAGCGTCTTCACTTCATCAGCAAATCGGGCGCGGTCGTGATAAAAGTTCGCCAACCTTCTAAGCGCATCCGGCGAGCGCCGCTTGAGGTCGGCATACTGCGTCATCTCCGTAGCGGCTTTGTCGAACTGGCCCAGGCGTTCAGAGAGCCGCGCCGCGTGCAGATGCAGCCGCGAGTCTTTGGGATATTGCACCAGCAGCCCGCTCACCCGCTCAAGCGCCGCCGTGTAAGGCCGTGCCACCGTCGCTTGCGTGCCGAAAAACTCTTCGTTGGTATAGAGCGCATCATCAACCGCCTTCTGCGGGGCGCGATTCGGATCAGGCTGACGTAATGGCGCTGGCGGCGTGCCAGCGTTGCGATTCGCCGTCGCCTTGCCTTTAGTCGCCGCTTGCCCGCCGGCGGCTGACGATGATGAGGTTTTCGCCCTCTGCGCCGCCCGCTGTGCAATCAGGGTTGCAACAGCGATGGAGGCTACGGAGAGCACGATCACGACGGTTGAAAAAATTCGTTTGCGCATATATAACCTGTCGATCTATCAGGCGACTGTTTGCCCGAAAATAGTAGACAGCCACAACCCAACTCTGCCTGCTTTAACGAGCGATCCTCTACTGACCGTTGTATTCATAGGTTTACTTTTCGGCGCGAAAATTGAGCAATTCTCCAACGTTCTTGCGATTCCATACTCATTCGCAGGTTAACCTATCAACGCAACGATCTGTAAATTCTCTTACTCTCATCTTCTTCAGTCATAACCAAACACTGCCCGTTTCAACGGGCAACCCGCAGGGCAAATAGGCCAGCCGTTTTACGGCTGGTTCACAGGCAAAGGCCAATCCGGTTAGCGCGCTTTAGCGTGCTTACCTGATTCGGCTTCAGCCATCTCTTCACGCTCGATTCGCTCCAATCGTTCATGCGTCGTGCCTTTGGCATGATGCTGCCGTTGATTGCGAACGTAGTTCAAAACCCAGTGCAAATCTCGCGTTCCGAACGACACAACACCGTAGCCGGTTTGCCATTCGAGTAGTTTTCGATTGGCTACCTCATGATTGATGTAGTGCGAGCTTGCACCTTTCAGCCGGCCTATCCATTCGCTGATGAGCAGTGTCGGCGATACGCTCAGAACCAGATGAAGGTGATCGTCCGTGCCGCCGATGCCATGAAAAAGGCAGCCTTCGGTTTGCAAAATGTGATGCTGGATGTGCTGCTGCACCCGTGCTTCTATGTGATCGATCAGTACGGGCACATTATTCTTCGTGTGCCACACGATGTGCAGATTGATCTCCGAATAAACATTGCGCGGCATGTGTGCCTCTAGCGGCTAAAGCCGATTGCGAGAAGCCCGTTTTAACGGGCTAATGCGTCTTTCGTCCTTTGCTAACCAGCCGTAAAACGGCTGGCCTAATTGCCCTTCGGGAAAGCCCGCTGAAGCGGGCTGCCAAATACCAGGTCTGATGCGTCAACCACCCTCGATTACTGCAATCGTCAACCACCGTCGGTTGCTGCAATCATCACCCGCCATCGATCACTGCAATCATCACCCGCCGTCGATTACAGTAATCGTCAACTGCCGCCGATTGCTGCAATCATCACCCGCCGCCGATCACTGCAATCATCACCCGCCGTCGATTACAGTAATCGTCAACTGCCGTCGATTACTGCAATCATCAACCGCCGCCGATTACTTCGACCACGACCTCTGCGACACTTGAGTTGTGCGCGAAGTCTTCGGCAGTGATTTGAATCGTGTAGGTGCCAGAGGGCAATCCCGCAGGAATGCGCAGATGGCCGATATTCGCCTTCGCCTTCGCGTCCCAGACGACCGGCACCGGCATTGCGCCGAAGACGCGAGCGGCGATCACCCGCGTGTCGCTATCGGCGCGCACCGTGACGACTAACTCTTCGCCGGCGTGCGCGACCGTTTGATTCAATGCCGGCTCAAGACGCGGCGGGCGGCTGTCAATGACGAAACTCTTCTCTTCCTGATAGGCGCGTCCTTTGTTGTCGACCAGCACCAGGCGGCAATGATAAACCCCGTCGCTCATCTCGCGCGGCGCGACAAAGCGCGTCTCCCAAACGTCTTCGCCCTTGATGTAGGTCAACCGCTTCGTCAGTCCGAATGGAAAAACCGCCGTCACTTCGGTAATCGATTGATCGGCGCGCACTCTTAACACGGGGTCGCCGGGACGAATCACGCGTGGCCGCAACAGCGAGCGCGGCGCTGCCAGAAATGAGGTGTAAGGCGTGACGAACTTGTACTTCTTGGAGAGCGCGATGATTTCATCAATGGCTTCTTTGGTCTCGCCGTTCAAAGCGATCAGACGCAGCAGCGCATCGACGCGCGCCCGTGCCCACAATCGCGGTACGTGATCGTGCGTGTCATCACGTTCCGGCAATTCGACCTGTTGATCTAACCGCACCGCTTTGCCGTCACTGTTGCCGGTGATGGCCAGTTGCGCCGTGCCTGGCCGCTTGTAACGGCCCACGAACGACAGACGCGTGCCGTCATACGCCGTCGCCTCGTAGTCTGGATACACTTGATAGAAGTTGGCGGTGTCGGCATTGGCGATCTTCAGCGTATCAATCGGCGCGCGACCGATTTTGCTGACAAAACCTTTGAGCTTGAATTCCAGGTCATCGGTTTCGCGCGACCAGTCGAAGTAACCGCGCGACGCCCGCGCCAGTTCGCCGAGCAATCGCAGGTTGGTGTCGGCACCGATGCCGAAGACGTAGAGCCGCGCTCGCGGCCCGGCATCGTTGGTTTTTTGAAATCGTTCGGTGATGGCTTTCACGCGCGTCGTTGCAAGCGAGGCGTTGCCGTCGGTGATCATCACAATGGCGCGCTCTTTCTTCGGCGGCATCGCTTTCGACAACTGTGCGGCGCGGTCGAGCGCCGCCGTCAGATCGGTGCCGCCCGACAGGTAACTCGATTTGATGAACGACAGGGCGCGGTCGATCTGTTCGGGCCGCCCGTCGACAGGCTTATCGCTGAAGGCGGTGACATCATCATTGAACAGCATCAGGTTGAACGAATCCTGCGGCGTCAGCGAGCGCAGCAGCGCTTCGGTAGCTTCAAAAGCGCGGTCGAGTTTTTCCCACTGCATTGAAAGTGATGTATCTAACATGATTAAAACCGAGCGCGGTTCGGGCGGCGCGACTTCGCCGGGGGCGCGGCCTGCTTCATTGAAGACGACGCCTGCCTCAAAGTAGCCATCCGGTTCGCGCTCGGCCAATCGCGGATCGCGCAACTCGTCTGCGGTGATGCGTTCCGGCGCGCGGTAGGCGAGAAACTCGAATGCCGTGCGCGGCACGTTCAGGCCGTAGCCGAAACCGAAGTCTTCGGTCAGTTGTATGTCGTTGCCCTCGAACGACGCCGACTTATATTCGGGGCGATTATCGATGAAATTGAGCGGATAACTCTTGCTGCGCTGATTGAGTTCGCTCATCGCAAACTTGCTGGCGATTTGTAATCTGAGTGACAGATGATTGACTGTCTGAGTGCCGTATTGGCTCGGCTTGAAGGGAAAGGAAAAGTACGATTCGAGGTTACCGACCGGCAGGACTTCGGTATATTCGAGTTCAAGCCGCTTGGTGCCGTAAGCCGGAATGGGAGTGATCTTCACGGTGAAGGCGGTATCGGCATTGTCCTCGCGCTCCTGCGAAAGCAAGCCCGGATCAATCGATTGCAACGCCAGGTCTTCATAGATCTCTTCGGCGCGGCGCTTTTCGAGGATGACGCCCGGAATCCGCACGTCGCCATCCCAGACGGCGAAGTCAGAGATCGAGGCGGTCGTTGGGATGAGAAAGACGTACTGGCCTTCCTGCACGCGCGCCGTGTGATTGCCGAAGATCTGCACGACACGGACGCGCGCGAACTGGTTATCAATCTTGATATTGACGCTCATCTCGTCTAGCGAGAGAACCGCCGGGTCAGGCTTCTGCGTGCTCGCCGGAATGAGCACGCCCGACTGCGCCTGTGCGGCAATGGGAATGAGCAACAAACTCAGGAGCGCGGCGACCCGCCACGCCAGAAAACGAATCAAGGTGCGTCCACTTAGTTTCATAAGCATCCTGAAGAGCGCATCTCGCGCTCGCCAAACACCAGGGTCATCTCATCGCAATGTCTTGAAGTCTCTATCTGCGAATCTGGCGGGCGCAAGGCTCGCCTTACCAGCCTATTCAACTACTCGCTTTTCGATTCTGACGAGGCCGTTCATGGTGCCGACGTAAACGTATCGGTCGTCGCTGGTGATGGCCGTCACGCTCGGCGACGACAGGCCGGCGCTGAGGCGCTTCCAACTCCGGGCGCGCGTATTATATACCAACAGGCCCTTATCGCCAGTGCCAACATACAATCGCTCGCCGTCAAAATACATGGCGTTCTGATTCACCTCGAATTTGCCAACTTCGCGATCATTGGCAAAGCTCAGCCACTCGCCCGTCGGCAGCAGTGCGTCGACGCCGCCGCCGTTGGTGCCGACGTAAAGCGTGCCCTCGGCTTCAGCCAGCGCCGTCACCCAGTCGTGCGAGAGGTGCGAATTCGAGGTCTTATAAGTCCGCACGACGCGCAAGCCTTCCAGTTCGATCAGGCCCGCCAGGCTGCCAATGAAAAGCCGCGAGCCGGCGGCTGCCGATGTGTAAAGATGATTACTCGATAGGCCGTGAAACGTGGTCAGCGAGCGGGCTCGTCCGCCGACAATTTCCGTCAAACCGCCAGCCGTCGCCAGCACCATCGCGGTCGCCGCCGTGAGGCTGGCCGAACCGCTGACGGCTGGCGCTGTAGCCGCCATCGGATTGGCCGCCATTAACGTGACGTGGGCAATCGCATCGCTGATCAGGCCGTTCTGCTGGCGCGTTAAAACGCTCTGCTGCATTCGCCCATCAATGATGACGAGGCCGCGCGACGTGGCGATTAAAGTTTGCCCGGATGCCTGATCGTATGTAATGAAATTCACTTCGCGGATATGGTCATCCTCGACGTGCGATAATCGCTCGCTGGTTTCAAGCGCGATCACGTCGATGCCGCGATCAAAATAGCCGACCCAAAGATGATTCGCGCCATCAAGCGCCACGCTGGTGATGTGATCGCCGGTAATGATCCGCTCGCTCGCCAGCGACGCCGCCACCGGCTCGAAGGCCGGGCCGCCAGGCTTAGCATCGCGAACGAATGCCCCGTCGCGCGTCAGCGCCCACAGGCGGCTCTCATCGGCAACCACCAGCGCCGGCGCGTCGGCAGGCAGACCTGGCGTTTCCGATAGCCCGGTGCGCGACTGGCTCGCCAGGGCTTTCGTCCGCTCGGCGCTCACATCCAGCACGCCGCCATTGAACAGCCCGGCAAACAGCCGGTCGCCGCTCACAGTAATCGAAGTTACGTTTGGCTGTTTGGTTATGGCTTTGACTTCGTTGGCGTCGTTCAGACCGACGATGCCGAAATCCGTGGCGACCGCAACCGCGCCGTATTGCGAATCGCTTGAAGGGAGCGCCGCGAGCCCTGTGATGCGCGGCGACGGCAGACCTTCGCTGGTTGCCAGATGTTCGATGTGACCTTCGCGCCAGAGGTATAGGCCATTGTCCTGCGTGCCGACGTAGAGCCTTGAGGCAAAGGGCAGCAATGCGGTCACCCGCGTGAAATCGGCTCCCACAGCCGAATTAAAGCGGCGCGTGAATCGCTGCCCGTCATACTCGAACAGGCCGCCGTCGAGTGTGCCGATCAATAACTCGGACTCGGTTGCGACCATGAGGCTCACCCGCGCGGCTTTCGGCTTAATGAAGCGATAAGCGGTGAAGCCGTTGCCATCAAACGCCATCAATCCACTGCTCGCCGTGCCGATGAACAGGCGGTCACGAAAGACCGCCAGCGCCGTCAGATCGTTATCGCTCAAGCCATCGAACGTCGTATAGTGGCGCTTGACCGTGCCGCCTTCATCCAAGGCGATCAGCCCGCCGGAGGTTGCCAGATAGCGCGTGCCGGCAAACACCGCCGTTGCCCGCGCATCGGCGGCGTTCAGGTATATCGTCATGCCGTCAGTTGCCGGCGGGCGCAATCGTGTCTCTTCGACAGTGATTTTCGCGGCAGCGGCCTGGGCTTCCTGTTCAGCGCTGATTCGGCGGTTGAGTTTGATGACGTAAATCAACAGCCCCGTCAGCACGAGGGCCATCGCCGTTCCGGCGGCGATCAGGGCGCGGCGATTGTTGAATAGTCGCTTGATCCAGTTCAGCATTGAAGACCTAGATTGAAACTTAAAGAATGAACTTTGCAATTCGTTGGCGCGGTTTGCAACTGCATTTGCCGTGTAGCGTAAGTCTGCCGCCTTGGGCAAGCTGACCGCCTTGCGCAATATCCGGGGCAGCGTGCGCAGTCTTGCACAAGCTGCCTGCCTGGCGCTACCTGGTTATTGAAACCCGTTCGCTTAGCCCTGCCTTAGATGCAACAATTTGAAAAACGATGCGTGAGGCGCGATCCGTAATATGTGAATGAATGTTGGTGCTGGAATCACTCGTTCGCCCTCTGGTCACGGATCACAGATCACGCATCTGTGGTATGTCTTGACAACACCGTGAGCCGACCATATAGTCAACTTGCAATCCGTAGATGTGCTGCTCGCGCTAACTTAACTGAAACGGAAGTTGGTTTCCGTGCCCGCGAAACCGGCTCAGGAATTATTCGCTTGAATCTGCCGAACGCGCTCACGCTTTCCAGAATATTCATCGTCCCGCTGTTGGTTGTCGTCCTGTTGACGAAGTTCCCCAGCGATTGGTTCGACGTGCCGCAACAGTTTCTCGGACTGGCGCTGTTCGTCGGCGCGTCGATTACCGACTGGCTCGACGGCTATCTCGCACGCAAGCGCGGCCAAGTGTCGACGCTCGGCATCCTGCTCGACCCGATAGCCGATAAACTGCTGATCTCGGCGGCGCTCATCTCACTGGTCGAAAACCGCATCGCCCCGGCGTGGGCGATTGTCATCATCATTGGCCGCGAATTCGCCGTCACCGGCTTGCGTTCCATCGCTTCGGCTGAAGGCTTCACGATCAGCGCTTCGATGAAAGGCAAGTTCAAGATGCTGACGCAGGTGATCGCCATCACGCTGCTGATTTCAGGCAGCGTGCCGGGCGGTAATTCCGGATTGCAGCCGCCACCGCATGTCCATCCCGAAATCGCCTTCGCCTCGTTTGAAGAATCGGCCCGCACGCTCGCACAGGTCTTCCACAGCGGCTCGATGTCGGTCGATGACTTCCGCATCCTCTGTTATGGCGCGGGCCGTGGGATGCTCTGGGTCGTCGTCTTCCTGGCGCTCTGGTCAATGGTCGACTACTTCACGAAATTCTACGGCAAGGTGCGCGACCGCATCGAAGTGCGCGAGCGCCGCCGCGTACGCATACTGCGCCGCCGCCGCCGCAAAGCCGCCGCCGGCATCACCGCCGAAGCCTTCAAAGCCGAAGGCCGCCGGCAATAGCGGCTCACCAATCGCCGCCTCCAGCCGTTTCGTCAACCACTCATCCATTATTATTTTCACTCTGGGTCAACTGGCAATGTGGCTACCACGGGCGCAGGCGGCGGCAAATACGCTCGCTCATTTTTCTGCTTCACCGCCACCGAACAGTGAACTGAGCAGGCTGAAGTTGCCGATGGCCGAGCGCCTTTCGCTATAGATGCCATAGGCGCGAAATTCTGTGAAGCCAGCGGTCGGCGGCAGATGATCTAAGGTTTTGCGAATCGCCTCTTGATCCAGCAACTCGCGCGCGCCGTCGGTTACGCGAGTCAGTTTCGAGACGCCGAGCAGCAACTCACCGGCCCGCCTGTCATCCGGTTTCAACGAGACGACGGATGTCGCTTGCGGGCGCAGCGCAATCGCCGTCTGTAATTTTTCATCCGCAGCGATGACGTTGCCGGCGGCCTGTGCATCAAGCATCTTGCCGATCTGTTGCCGCGTCGCCAGAACCAGAAAACTGCCGATGAACGCGGCAGCGCGGCCATCTTCATTCGAGGCGGCGATAATCTCTGTGCCGCTGACATTCTCGGTTGTGACCTTCGCATTGCCGTGTGAAAGATAGCGAGAGATGAAAGGCGCGAGTCTATTTTTATCTTTGACGCTGATCAGCAGGGCCTGCGGGCCGCCGTCGCCGAAGTTGACCAGAGCGATTTCATGGCCGACCGCGTCGCCGACCGACTCCCCGCCTTCAATGCCGTACTGCTTGCGCAGGTTGATGACGAACTCGCGCAGAGCGATGCCGGCGACAATATCGACATGCGGCGCAAGCTGCTTCAAAGCGCGCTCCGGCAATTCACCGGCGCGTTCGACGTTGAGGAGCGTCAATTCCTCAATCTCGCGCGGGATCAACTGCGGCGACATGAAACTGGCTGCCTGAGCCGGTTTCATCGCTTCGGCCAGGGCTTCGCCGATGCCCGGCTTTAAGGCTGCCAGGTAATGATCGGCAACGCCGCCGTCTTTGAACTCCGCGCTATAGAGCAAGCCGGCGGCAGACTGACTGGCCAGATGTTCAAGCAGGTTCGTAAACGAAGCGACGGTCTCAGGCTCTGCCGCATAGCGACTGGCGGCCAGTGCCGGCAGCAGGGCGATCAATTTGTTGATGCCGGTTTCGGTAACAAAGGCCATGACCGCCGCATTGCCGGCAATGTCGGGCTTGAGGCGCGCGAGCGCCGCATCTTCAGCTAACGACGGCGAGCGACCGGCAATCGTATCAAGACTCGCCTTCATCGCTTCGAGATAATTTGTAAGCACGACTACAGAACCAATCGCGGCGGCGACCAGTTGGCTGTCCGTCTTCGCGCCGCGAAAGACGAGCAGCCGCGTGCCCTGATGCTCTTGCTCTTCCTGCTTGACCGCCATGCCATAGATTCTTTGCGCGATGATGATGGCGCGCTGGTTAACCAGGCGCGCAGCGGCTGCGGGCGGTGCATGAGTTTCGATGATCAAGGCCAGGCGCGGCCTGAAGTGCAGATAAGGGCCTTCGTCGGTCTGCCCGGTTTCGGCTTCAACATCGGTCAGCGCCACCGCCAATTGCGCGCGGCCCGCGAGCACCGCTTCATTTGGGCCAAGTCCTGTGCGCCCTAACAGGTCTGCCATCAAGCCGATCTGTCGGAGTTGGCTCGACAGCCCGAAGGCCGGCCCTAGTTCGCGCCACGCCTGAGTGTTGGTCAAGTCGTCAAACAGGTCGGCGAGATTATTGATTTCGAGATATGCCAGCGACGAAGCCGGAACATAGCGTTCCATTGCCACAGGCGTTGGCCTGCGCAATGCGAAGTAGCAGGCGGTCACCGCCATGATGGTCAGCAATACGACAGCAATGATGATATTTCTTCGAGTGAGCCAGCGACGCAGATTCATTCAAACAAATCTTAACACGTTGGGGGCCGGGGAACAGGGGCCGGGGCCGGCAGAATGAGGAAAAGATGACGGGATGAAAGGCCGGCGATGGCTCGTTCATCCTTGGTTTGCTCATCGCAGAGCCTGCATAACTGGCGACTGATCCCTGGCCCCTGTTGTGCTATAATCGCCGCAGCCCTCGCAGCCATTCTCTAAAACGAAAGCGAGACCGCCTTGACTCAGGATGTGATGAACTGCCCACGCTGTAGGCGACGCACGGCGGCGGCGCGCGGCGCGTGTATCTATTGCGGCGAGACGCTGCCGATCACTCAATTGAGCAGCGCGCCGCCGCAACGCAACCTTGACGCTGCCGAACACGCCTTCAACACGATTCTCGAACCACCGCGCACGCTCGCCAACGAAGCGGCCATCGCCGCGCTCTCGTCGGCGCTCAAGATCGAAGCCAGCGAAGCCGACGCGATGATCGCCGCAAACAAGCGCCTGCCCATTGCACGGTCGCAGACCCGACAGGAAGCCGAGATGATTGCGGCGCTGGTTCGCAGTTGCGGGCTGGCGGCATTCGTCGTCGCCGATCAAGAACTAGCCATCGAACGCGAATTGACGCGCGCCCGGCGCATCACCCTCAACGATGGCAAACTCACCGTGCAGCACACCGGCGGCGCGTTGGCCATAGCCGCCAGCGGCATCAAGCTGATTGTCATCGGTTCGTTGCGCCAGAACCGTGTGGATTATTCAGAAGGGCTGAGCGGCATGCGCACACAATCGGCCAACGTATTAGACACGGCGGAGTTTCGCTCGGACGAAACCCTGCTGGATGTTTACAGCAGTTCGCTTGAACAGAGCTTTCGCTTGCGCGCCGACGGCTTTGATTATTCAGGACTGTTAGCGTCACTGTCGTTTCGCGCCGAGGTGAACTTTCAAGCCGTCCTGCGAGTGCTTGAACAGGCGGCATCAGATATGGTGGTTGACCGGGACTTCGCGCGCCTAAGGCGATTGCTTGGGCGGGCCTGGCCGGAACGCACGCACAACGAAGCGCGCGGCTTGAAACGCACAGGCATCGCTTATCGGCCCATCGCGCTGTCGAGCCAGACGACCGACAACCGCGACCAGTTCGAGCGCTATTCACGATTGATGTTTTTATCGGTGACGCAGAACCTGAGTTTTCGCGCGCAATGAAGCCATTGTTTTCAGCGTCTACGCTATAATCATTAAAATAGCACCTGTGTCGCTTTTGCTTTCCTTTGGCGACTGCGCTATAAACTCGTGGTATTATGGGCAAGCGAGAAAAAATGCTTTCGACAAAGGAAATAGCGGAACGGTTAGGCGCGGGCGAATCAAGCATTCGCTTTTGGTGTGATGCCGGACGCTTCCCGAATGCTCAGAAAGTTGGCAGCGTTTGGGTTATTCCAGAGTCAGACTTGAACGGCTTTGAGAAGCATAAGCGCGGCCCGAAGGCGGCAAAGAGAGACAAGGCGAAATGAGCAACGATGATCCGACGAAGGTAATAGGCGATAACCTGCCAGCGACACCGCCGACGCAACCGACCATTGAAACAGTGTTGCAACGCATCAATGAGCTTGGCGAAACTCTGCGGGCGGAAATCTCCGAAGTTCGTATCGGACAGGAAACAATAATCGAGCAATTATCGCAACTCAACGCCAAGATCGACGTGCTGAATGATGAGATGCTCAACCTGAAAGCCGAGCAGAAAAGGCACGGCAAGCGGATTGATGGTTTGGAGCGTAAGGCGTCATGAAAATCCTAGGGCTGAACCGAGGCTCTCTATCTTTGAGAGATTCGATTCAGCCCGATTGAGTTTCAATCTTTAAACCGCCTGCGGCTCAGCCGCACAGCCGCGCTGCGGGAACGAATGACCGCAGCTTGCGCGAGCGCGCTACGTGGCTCAATTTTCTGAGCGCCTTCGCTTCGATCTGCCGCACACGCTCACGCGTGATCGAGAAGTGATGGCCGACCTCTTCGAGGGTATGCTCGTTGCCGTTGGCACACAGACCGAAGCGCATCTTGATGACTTTCTCTTCGCGCGGCGACAGCATTCGTAAGGCTTCGTCGGTTGCTTCTTTCAGATTATGACCGATCAGCGCATCCGCCGGGTTGACGCTCGATTTATCTTCGATGAAATCACCGAGATGCGAATTCTCCTCTTCGTCCACCGGCGTCTCCAGTGATACCGGCTGCTGCGCGACGCGCAGAATCGAGCGGACTTTATCCACAGGCAATTCCATGCGCAAGGCGATCTCTTCACAACTCGGCTCGCGGCCAAGCTCTTGAACCAGCGCCCGCGTCGCCCGCGTCAGGCGCGTGATGGTGTCGAACATATGCACGGGAATGCGTATCGTCCGCGCCTGATCGGCGATTGAGCGAGTGATCGCCTGGCGAATCCACCATGTCGCATAGGTCGAAAACTTGAAGCCGTGCCGCCACTCGAACTTGTCAACGGCGCGCAGCAAGCCGATGTTGCCTTCCTGTATCAAGTCGAGCAACGGCAGGCCGCGATTCGAGTATTTATTGGCAATCGACACGACGAGGCGCAGGTTGGCTTCCGTGAGTTCGCGCTTGGCTTCGCTCGCTTCAAAGTCGCCGCGCTCGACAGCCCACAACGAGCGCTCGACTTCATTGACGCTGACGCGCCAGCGCGCTTCCAGGGTCGCGAGACGTTGGCGGGCCTGGCGTTGAATCTTTTTCAGTGGACGCTCGTCCTGGTTGCGCCGTCGGGCTTCGAGCATCTGCGTCGCTTTCGCCAGATGACGTTTGGCCTCGCGCCCTTCCTCGGCTGAACTGCGAATCAAGCCGACCAGATGAGTGTGCTGGTGGCGGGCCAAATCGAGCCCGCGCACCTGGCGGCCCAACTCGACGCGCGCCCGGCAGAGATTGTGATATATCTTACTGCGGCGCGTCGAGCGCTTCGGTTCCGCTGCGTATCGCTCAGCCAGCCGCGAGGCTTTCGCGTAGCTCTTCTTGATGACTGCAAGGTCAACCAGGGTCTGCAAGAGGTAGGCTTCGACCGCCGCTTCATCGATGCTGTCTTGATCGCTGAAGTCAACGATCTCGCGGATGCCGAGTTTGCTGCGCCGCAATTGCTCGCCGAGATTGATGAGATACTCAACGCAAATGGGTGAGCGTGAAACGGCGCGCACGACGTGCAGCTTGCCGCGCTCGATGCGCCGCGCCAGGTAAATCTCGCCTTCGCGGGTCAGCAGGGCGACCGATGCCATCTCGCGCATATACAACCGCACAGGATCATACGAGCGATCCATCTGGCCCGGTGATAAATCAAGCTCGGCTTCATCATCCAACCCCGCCGGTATGGCCGGGCTTTCGATCAAGCTGGCGTCTTCGGCATCATTGAAGCTCGCCTCCACATCGCTGATGGCAAGGGTTTCCAGGTCGTCGGAGGGATTGGATTCCGGCGGCAACAGTTGATTGATGTCGCCGAAGGCAAAAAGCGAGATGCTCTTGCCGTTCTCGGTTAGGCTATCGAATTCGTTTGGATAAGTCTGATTGGCGACTGGCATACGGCGATCCTCCTGCGTACAACCTACGGAGCAATTGGCGGAGTAATGGGCGGCCTCTCGGTTAATCAGATTGGCCGATGATTCAAGCGACGCGCTGGCCCGCACGCGACCAGTCTATCGTCCGGCGACTGCGGACGGCACGGCTGTGGCGTCGCGCCTCAGTCGTGGTCGTATCGCCATAGGCATTCAGCAACATCAAGCGCACGCCGCGCGCCAGCCGCAATTCGGCAATCGCGTCTTCCATCTCGCGTAGCAATTCGTCCCGGTGTGTGGTCGCCGCGCGCTCCGTTTCGATTTCGCTTGAGATGGCGGCTATCAGCCGGTCGATCTTTCCCACTTCCTCTGTAAGGTATTGATGTCTTTGCATCGCTTCCTGTCCTTATCTTTGCGGAATAGCAATGAGGGGAACCCTGATGTGCAGGGCAGTGCAGAATCAAGCAGGCTGTCGTGACTGGCATGGCCCCCGTCATCCCAGACCGACAGCCTGCAATTCTGTTCCGTAGCCTCAATCACAAAACAATGAGCAACATCGCCCCCGTGATCTCGCCCGTTGTACTTTTCAAAGAAGCTACGCTCTGACCAGGAGCAATGCCCGTGCCAGCCCTCAGGCCCAATTGGGGTAGGCATAACCTGTTTAGAAACAAAGCCGATTGCAGGCAATTTGACCGGAGGGGTAACGCATTCTGGAAGACGACGTGACAAATGTTGTCAATTCAATTTTGGATTTTAGATTTTGGATTTTGGATTCTCGCTTTGGCATTGAAAGGCTTCGCACCAGCAGCACGGTTTAGAATTGAATTTGCAAGACAGCAAATCTACCAACACATGACCAAGCAGTAGTCGGCCAATCCAAAATCCAAAATCTAAAATCCAAAATCAGGAGATTTTGACGACGATGACCGAGGTGTTGTCCTCGCCGCCGCCGGCGTTAGCGGCGACGACTAATTCTTTAGCGGCGGCGTTGGGGTCGGGGTTGACCATCAGTATGTCGCGGATATGGTCGTCGCTCAACATGCCATTCAGGCCGTCACTGCATAACAGCAACACGTCGCCGCTGACCAGCTTGCGGCGGATGACATCGATCTCGATCTGCTCGTCGGCCCCGATTGAGCGGTAGATGACATTCCTGTAGGGATGTATGCGCGCCTCGCTGCGCGTCAGATTGCCGGTGTTGACCATCTTCTGCACCAGCGAATGATCTTCGGTGATCTGCTCGAATTTATCGCCGTTCAGCAGGTAACAGCGGCTGTCGCCGACGTGCGCCAGGGTCAGCACTTCGCCGACCAGCATGGCGACGGTCAGCGTCGCACCCAGACCGCGTTCCTCAGGGTTGGCGCGCGCATAGGCAAGCACTTCGCGGTTAGCGTGAACGACCGCCTGTCGCAACATCTCGGTGGTCGCCATCTCGTTGCCGTCGGCGATGGCCAGGCGGAGTCCGCCTGTATGCGTCGGCGCGGCGATCTTCTCTTCGTGTGTCGAGCGCAGCGATGCCGAGATCAGTTTATCCGTCATCCACTCGGCGACCGCGCGCACCGAAACCCGCGACGCGACTTCGCCTGCCGCTTCGCCGCCCATGCCGTCAGAGACGACATAGATGCCGATCTGCGTCTGCACCGATTCGTAATACTGCGTCAGGTTGACCGCCAGTATGCTGTCTTCGTTCAACTCGCGCACCAGCCCGACATCGGTGAAATGGCCCGATTGCAGGACTACTGGGAGGTTCAAATCGGTGAGCGCCGAGCGAAATTCAGCGGCGCTCTGAAAACGCTGCGTCGGCTGATTGGCCAGCGCCCGCGTCAGCAAGCGCTCGCAATTCGGAAAGACCGTCGCCACCGGATAAAGATAATTGCCCTCTTCGGGGCTCAGGCTTTCGCCGGTCAAGAGAAACTGCAAGAGCGCGCCGATGGCGTAAACATCCGAACGCACATCATAGACGGCGTCTGCTTCAAACAACTCCGGCGCAGTGTAACCGCGACTCGGATAAATCGGCGCGTCGGCAGCCGCAGACAACACCCGCCGTGCCCGCTCAAAGCCGATCAGCCGTACATGCAGCGACGCATCGATGAACACACTGTAAGGCTCAAAGCCGTTAAAGACCCAGCCGTGGCGATGGAATTGTTCGGCAAGCTGACAGAGTTGAATGCCAATGGCGCGCGCCATCTTTTCATCTACCTGATCCATGTGAGCGACGGCCTGGCCGTGAATCTCCTCGAAGACGATATAAGAAACCTCGCCTTCGATGGCATGCTCGAACGGTTTGAAGAGGCCGAAGCGCTCAAAGGCAGCGCCGGCTTCTTCGAGATTGCCCGAAGTGCGGCTCGTCGGATTACCTTCGGCGGCGTTGACCGGCGACAGCCCTATGAGGGAATCGTCGTCGGTCAAGCGGCGCTCGATGATCGTGTAGGCGGTGCCGGACGCGTCCAGTGCGGTTGCCGAATAAGCATTGTAGGTCGGCGCGGTCCACAGCAGCGATTGAATCTTGAACCGCGACGCCACGATTTTGCCCGGCTCAGATGGCGAAGGGGGATGTACAGGCATGGTCAAATTGGCTCCCAGTTTCGAACCGCAAGCCTGGCAAAAGCGCGCCTCCGGCTCATTGTCGTTCGCCCCACAGACCGGGCAGGCGTTATCGGTATCTCTAGTCGGCTTATCCATAAAATGGGAAACTAGCATAGCACAAGCATTCCCGTCTTTAAATTAGCAAATTGCGAACCTCGATTTAATGACATAATCCGGCACCGCGTGCGGCGCACGCAGGCAAAAGGCAAAAGGCAAAAACCAAAAGGCAAAAATTGCCGATCAGACGCCTCGCCTGAAACCTGGCCGGCATAGCGGCTCGGCAGATTATTTTTGCCCTTTGCCTTTTGCTTTTTGTCTTCCCCTTAGGGCCAGTCTTTTTGACACAGCGACAAAAAGATCGGTAAAATTAAATCGGCCCGTTATAGTCAAGCGCCTCTGAAGCGATCAAGGAACAATGCGATTGCGCCTGCTATTGTTGCGACAAGATTATTGAAACCTCAATCAAAACAAGGGCGTAATACGAGGCGGCTAGACATTCGTAATTGAATTCGGAGGACATACCTTTCTAATGGCACTCAATCGTAAGAAAAAGATCATCATCATTTCGCTGGTGGTCATCGGACTCATCACCATCATTGCTTTATCGAAAGCCTTTCAAAAACGCGAAGGCGAGCCGGTGCAAGTTGGCAAGGTCGAACGCCGCACGCAGTTGATCTCGAAGGTCACGGCCTCAGGTGAAATTCGCCCTGTGCAGTTATACAATCTGACAGCCGAAGTGCCGGGGCGCGTCGAAGCCATCTACGTGACCGAGGGCCAGCCTGTCAAGAAGGGTCAACCGCTCGTCAAGGTCGATCCGACGCAATCCAGCTTCGCCGTCTCGGCGGGCGAAGCCACTGTACGCGTTTCACAGGCCGACGTGCAGAACCAGCAAGTCGCACTCGATCAGGCGCGCAACAACGTCAATCAAGAGAAAGCCGCCCTCGCGGGTGCCGAGGCCGATCTCGAACGCCTGCAAGCCGACCTCCATTATGCCGAAAGCGAGTACAAGCGCAATGAAGAGCTAGTCGAAAAGGGCGTCATCAACAAATCGCAATTCGACTCGGTGAAATCGCGCTACGAACAAGCGCAGGCGTCAGTCAATTCGCAACGCTCGCGCATCAACCAGATCAAGGTACAGATCAAAGACGCCGAGTTGGCGATCAGCCGCGCCGAGGCGGCCTTGAATTCATCACAGCAGCGTGTCCAACAGGGCCAGGCGAATCTGGCGCAGCAGGCCGATCAGTTGAAGAAGACGACGCGCTATTCGCCGATTGACGGCGTCGTTTCGAGCCTGCCGGTCAAGGTCGGCGAGTATGCTCTGGCGAGTTTCTCGACGACGCCGCTGTTGACCGTAGCCGATATGTCGCAGATCAATACCGAAATCCACGTCGATGAAACAGACATTGCCGACGTTCAGTTGGGCCAGAAGGCGAAGATCAAAGTGGATGCGCTCGGCGAACAGGAAATCGACGGTGAAGTCATTGAGAAGGGCGCTTCAGCCATCACCAAATCGGGACAGACCATCGCCTCAACGACGAACTCGCAGGAAGCAAAAGATTTTCTCGTCAAAGTCAAATTGAACCCTTCGGATGAGGTGCGCAAGAAACTGCGTCCGGGGATGTCGGCGACGGCGACGATCACGACGGCGACGGTTGACAACGTGATGACGGTGCCGCTGCAAGCCATCGTGCCGCGCGAACTGCCAAAAGACAAAGCCGCCGAGCAACAACCGCCAGCCAATGGCCCGGCGAAGAAGAAAGAAGTCGAAGGCGTTTTCGTCTTCGAAGGCGGCAAAGCCAAATTCGTCGAAGTCACGACCGGCATCAAGGGCGATCAGGAGATTGAGTTGAAGAGCGGCCCAAAGGAGACCGACGAGATCATCACTGGCCCCTATAAGACGTTGCGCAGTCTGAAAGATGGCGACCAGGTGAAACGCGAAACCAAACCTGCTGGCGCTGAAACCAAGAGTTAGCGGCTCAACCGTAGACGGCCCACGCGACACCTAATGATAAAGGATCCGAACTCAAACGAAGGCGATGCTATGATTGATGAAGCGGTGCTCGATAAGGAACTCGCATACCTCGAAATGGCTCCTCCAGCCGACATTGTCATCCGCACAGGGGAATTGTGGAAGACCTATGTGATGGGAGCCGAAGAGGTTCACGCCTTACGGGGCGCATCATTTGAAATTGAACGCGGCGAATACGTCGCCATCATGGGGCCATCAGGTTCAGGCAAGTCGACGCTGATGAATCTGATCGGCTGTCTGGATACGCCGACATCCGGGCAATACTGGCTCAACGGCAAGCTGGTTTCCGAGATGGACGACGACGAACTGGCTTACATACGCAACAAAGAAATCGGTTTTGTGTTTCAAACCTTCAACCTGCTGCCGCGCGCCACGGCGCTGCACAATGTCGAATTGCCGCTGATCTATAACGGCACGCCGCGCGGCCAGCGCATCGAGATGGCTAAGCTGGCGCTCGAAAAAGTTGATCTCACCAATCGCATGGATCACAAGCCGAATGAGATGTCGGGCGGTCAGCGCCAGCGCGTCGCGGTAGCTCGCGCCTTGGTCAATAACCCGTCGATCATTCTCGCAGACGAACCGACGGGCAATCTTGACTCGGCGACATCTGGGGAAATCATGGCGCTGTTCGACGATCTCAACCGGCAAGGGAATACCATCATCCTGGTGACCCACGAGCACGACATCGCCGCGCACGCGCACCGCATTCTGCACATCCTCGACGGTCGCATCAACAAGGACGAGCGGCGCTAATCAGCGTGACATCGCCGTCAATGAAAGGAAGGCATCAGGCAGGTTTTCTGCTTGATGCCTTGTCTGTTGTAAAGCCAGCCGGCGAGCGCTTGAGGCAGAATCAGCAAGCCGGTTGGCAGGGTCTGCAAACCGCGAGTGATTGCCAGACTGAGGAGCCGGCGGACGGTAGACCCCGCTAAACCAAAGGGTTTTGCAAGCAGTCAATCGAATCGCGCAGCCACACACTTCCTCATCTTCAAGTTAGGTGCAAGGGCTCGCGCCTGTTATAATCTGCATCTTGGTTCAACCAGTTTGCATTCTGTAATAACCTGGGCCGCGCGATGAGCAGTTACCGGGCATCGCCTTCAAAGCCCTATAGCCGACTCTGCTTTTATGTACAAGTATATCGAAGCCGCCAAGATTGCTCTCTCTTCGATACTGTCGCACAAGTTGCGCTCGTTTCTGACGCTGCTTGGCGTCATCATTGGGGTCGCGGTGGTGACGGCGGTGGCCACGGTCATCGAAGGCGCTAACGTTTACATCAAGGAAAAGATTGCCACCCTCGGATCGGGCGTCTTCAGCCTGCAAAAGGCCAGCATTACCAGCTTCGGCGATTTTCAGAAGTTCATTGAAGCGATGCGCCGCAACCCCGACCTCACGCTGGAGGATCTGGCGGCGCTGCGCGAACAGATCAATCTGGCCGATCAAATCGGCGCTCAGGACGGCGGCTCGCGCCCGATCAAATATGGCAATATCGTGCTCGAAAGCGTCGGCGTGCAGGGTGTAACGGCAAATACAATTCTGCTATCCAGCGTCGAGGTCGAGCAGGGCCGTTACCTGAGTGATTACGACGACGAAAGCCACCGCAATGTCGCCTTCATTGGCTCGGAGGTCGCTGACGGCCTGTTTCCTGAAACCGATCCTATCGGCAAAGCGATTAAGATCGGGCGCGAAAACTTCGAGGTCATCGGCGTGGCGAAAAAACTGGGCTCGGTGCTTGGCCAGTCGCAGGACAACTTCGTGCAGGTGCCGCTCAACACCTTCATCAAGACCTTTGGCACACGCAGTTCGAACTCCTTTCGCATCATCATCCACGCCCGCAAAGAGGTGCCGGTCGAAAAAGTTCAGGATCAAGTGCGCGTCGTCATGCGCTCGCGCCACAAGCTCAATTACAATCAGCCGGACAATTTTTCCATCGCCACAGACGAAGTCACCGAGCAACTCTTCGGCGCAATCACCGGCACGGTTGCGGCGGTTGCTTTTCCCGTGGTCGGCATTTCGCTGGTGATTGGCGGCATCGTGATTATGAACATCATGCTGGCGACCGTCACCGAGCGCACGCGTGAGATCGGCATACGCAAATCCCTTGGCGCGACGCGGCGCGACATCCTCGTACAGTTCCTGGTCGAATCGGCGATGTTATCAGGCTTCGGCGGACTCATCGGGTTGTTGATCGCCGTCGCCTTAATGACGCTCGTAGGGCGCGTCGCGCCGGTGCCGGTTGCGATTCCGCTATGGGCACCCATTGTCGCCATTGGCGTGTCGACGCTGGTGGGCATCTTCTTCGGCATCTACCCGGCGAACCGCGCCGCACGGCTTGATCCCATCGTCGCCTTGAGAGCCGATTAGGGGCCAGAGACTAGAGGCTAGAGGCTGGCGATTCGTGCCGGCCTCTAGCCTCTAGTCTCCAGCCTCTAGCCTCTAAAAAACTATGCACATTCAAGAGATTGGCGAGAACATTCTGATGGCGTTCGACACCTTGCGGACGCACAAGGTGCGGTCGGCGCTGACAATGCTCGGCGTCATCGGCGGCACCATGACCGTGATTGCCATCTCGTCATTTTTGACGGGACTGCGCGAGTTCGTGCTCGAACAGACGAAGCGCTTCGGCCCGGACATTGTTTTCGTGACGAAGTGGGACAATATCGGCATACGCTTCAGCCGCCCCTCGCAAGCCGAGCGCACGCGCAAGGACTTGACGATGGATGACGCGCGGGCCATCGCCGAGTTGCCGTCCGTCATGGGAGTCAGCCCGTCGATGATCGTCGGGTCGTTCGGGCCTGGCGGCACCCAGCCGGTCGTCAAGTATCAGGGATCGGAAGCGAATCGCCCGCTGATCTTCGGCGTCTCGGCGAATTACGATGTCGTGCGCAACGTCTATATAGACACGGGCCGCTTCTTCACCGCTGCTGAACAGGAACATCGTGCGCAGGTCGCCGTCATCGGCTACGCCATCGCCGAGACGCTCTTCGGCACGCTCGAACCAATCGGCAAAGAGATCGATGTGGATGGCAAGGTCTATCAAGTAATCGGCGTGATGGAGAAAGCGCCGGGCAGTCTCTTCGGCGGCGACCCGGTTGAAGACCGCGAACTGCTCGTACCGTTTGACACCATCAAGCGCGATCATCCAGAAATCAAAGACATCAACATCAATGCGCGGGCGCAAGCCGATCAATTTGGGCGCATGGTCGATCAGATCACCGAGTTGATGCGTCGCCGGCGCAATGTGGCCAACAAGGAGCCGAACAATTTCGGCATCAGCACTCCGGGCAGCATCTTCGAAGTCATTGCGCAGTTCGCGGCGGTCGCCAGTTATATCGTCTTTCCGCTCTCGGCGGCAGGCTTGCTGGTCGGCGGCATCGGTGTAATGAATATTATGCTGGTCAGTGTGACCGAGCGCACCAAAGAGATCGGCGTGCGCCGCGCCATCGGCGCGCGTAAAGCCGACATCATCTGGCAGTTCCTGACCGAAGCCATCACGCTTACGGCCATCGGCGGATTGATCGGCATCTTCGTCGGCTGGGTGGTCAGCCTGGGCCTGCACAAGCTGGCACCGACCTTGCCATCGGTGATTCCTTTGTGGGCGGTGTTGATGGGGTTCGGGGTCTCTTGTTCGATAGGTTTGATCTTCGGCATCTGGCCGGCGATGAAAGCCGCGCGGCTTGATCCCATCGAGGCGCTGCGCTACGAATAAAACTCGCCGCCGTCCTGTTATGCCTCAAGCAGAAATGCGGCAATCGGCTGCAAAGCCGATCAATTGGTTATCACATGGTAACCGACGCCTTTCGGGACGGGCCGCTGCTGACCTGAAGCAAGCTGCTGATTCTCTTCGTCAAGCAACATCAACATGGAGCACTCCAAGTCTGTGTAGGATGAGACATAGAGCGTCGGGCGTATGCCTTTTGCCGCGCGCTGATAGAGCATCTGTTCGTATACATCAACCATATCGATTTCAGAACCTTCAAGTCTCATCCGTTTTCAATCTCCTTCGCCGATTGTTTGCCACAAGTTTCACAGTGATAAAGTGCAATCACTGTGCCGCTATCGTGCAATACGACAATCTGCGGCGGCCAGTTACCAAACATCTGAGGAGATCAGCGTATGCTGAAAAGAGTACCTAACAGAGCGGCGCTAGATCCTTCGCAAAAACCTATACTTGAGTGGCGACCTTCGACCGTCGAGGCTGCAAGCGTGAAGACATTCGACGGTCAAAGACCGCCTCTAAACGGAGAAGCCGTTTCATCATCGTGGTAAGAAATGCGCAAGGCAGGAGAAAAATTGCATCGTTAGAAAACACTGGAGAGCAAGTGATGCTGGCCGATGTTCATACGACGCTCTGAGCATCGGCCAGCTTCTATCAATTCATACACCGTTAACCGCAAGCGCGTCTCATCAATCAAATCGTCAACGACCGCCGGCTTGCCTGAAATGCCTTAGCCGGCGATGGCACGCCAGCCGACCTTAACCAACACCCAGACGATCCAGACGCCGAAAACCAGTCCGGCGGTCTTCTTCGGAGTGATCTTCCTGACGCCGGCAATGGCGGCAAGACCAATCGCTAATATAATCAAGTACCAGATCGAGAAGATGTCCAGCGAACTGGCCAACGCCATGAGCGCCCCGGAAGTTCCTGTGGGCAGGAAAGCCCCGGCGTTGGACGGCACAATATTCACTCCCTGCGTCGGGTCGATGCTGTTGAGCGTCTCCTGATCCTGCACCATCACGACGGCGATGAACACCAGTGATTGCACCAGCGCCGTTGCCGTATATGACCAGGAGACGACCGAAAGAATCTTCTTAAATGTCGTCTTCGCCTGGATCAACATCATCGCGAGCGCAAAGATGCCAGCGATTATCAAATAGGCAATCAGCGTCCCGACGGCACCGATGATGGGAAAGATCGGCACCAGTTTCTTTGAGAACTCGACCTGTTGCTCGACCTGTTCCGGGGTTAATGATTGACCGCCACGGTCTGCTCGTTTTTGAATCTGCGCACGGAAGAGGCGATCCCAATCCGGCTTGACTTTCCAATTGAAGAACAGGCCGCCGACAAACGCCAGGACGATGCCTAAAACGATTGGCACAATAATCGTCGGCTTGCGGTTCACATCTTGAAAGGTTTCGCCGGGCGAAAACAGGGTTCCCCACAAACGTTGCATGGCATTCAGTCGCGCCGGTTCTGGAGGGTGAACCGGTTGCGGCGCGGGCGGCGCGGCATAAGCCGGCGCGCTCGCATCAACTTGATTTTGCGTTTCGCTCATAGATCATCTCCTGAGGCCAGTGTCATCATTCGCTCAAATTAAAACTGCAATGAGTTGGATTGAATCTCCACGCTGAGATTCGTGATGCTGAAAGCCTACATTGTTATCGTGACCAGTGACAAGTGACAAGTGACAAGACGCGACACAAAACCTTAACGCGCTTCTCACTCATTACTCATCACGCATCGCTTTTTTTTGTCACTGGTCACTGGTCACTGGTCACCTTTCCAACCAGGTGACAGGCGACGAAATGATCTTTCTCGATTTCGACAAGTGGCGGCTCAACTTCGGCGCACTGGGCTTCGGCCAAAGGACAGCGCGTGCGAAAACGGCATCCTGACGGCGGCTCGATGGCGGTCGGAATCTCGCCCACAAGCGGCAGACGCTCGCGCCGCAGATCGGGATCGGGAACCGGAATGGCCGACAACAAAGCGCGCGTGTACGGGTGCAAAGGGTTGCGAAAGATCGCCACGCTCGGCGCTACTTCAACCAGCTTGCCGAGATACATAATGCCGACGCGCGTCGAGATGTGCTCGACCACCGAAAGCCCGTGCGAGATGAACAGGTAAGTCAGCCCTAAGCGTTCCTGTAAGTCTTGCAACAGATTGACGACCTGGGCCTGTACAGAAACGTCGAGGGCGCTCACCGGCTCGTCGCAGACGATGAACCTGGGGTTGAGAGCGAGCGCACGCGCGATGCCGATGCGCTGGCGCTGGCCGCCGGAAAACTCATGCGGATAACGCGCGGCGTGCTCCGGCTTCAGGCCGACCAGTTCGAGAAGTTCACCGACGCGCCCCTTGCGTTCACGCCCTGTGCCAACGCGATGAATCACCAACGGTTCGGCGATGATCTCGCCGACCTGCATGCGCGGGTTGAGCGAGGCGTATGGATCCTGAAAAATGATCTGCATTTCGCGCCGCATATGCCGCAAGGCACGCGCTTCAAGCGCCAGCAGATCCTGCCCTTCAAAGTTGACTTCGCCAGCCGTCGGTTCGATCAAGCGCAGGATACAGCGGCCAGTCGTCGATTTGCCGCAACCGGATTCGCCGACCAGCCCGAAGGTTTCGCCGCGCCGTATGCTGAAACTCACATCGTCGACCGCTTTGACCGTGTCGCCGCCCGCGCCGAAAACTCCGCCGCCTGTGGGGAAATATTTTTTCAGGCTTTTGACTTCGACTAAAGGGCTGTTGTTGTTCTGCATTATTCCAAGCTCGGAATCTGAATAGGCGAATCGCCGATACGATATCGAATCAATCGGCTGCAAGGATTCCTTCGCCGGCGCGCTCAGGGTGTGTCTTGGCCGCTTCATCGCCGACGCTATCCAAACGAATACAGCGCGCGCTATGTTCATCGTTGACCGCTGACAATGCCGGCTCACCCTCAGTGCATTCGCGGATGACGTAGGCGCAACGCGGCGCGAACTTGCACCCTGCGGGCAATTCGAGAAGGCCGGGCACCGAACCTTCAATCGTCTGCAATCGCCGCTGCTTGATGCCCTCTTCTGTGAGTCGCGGCACCGAACGCAATAAGCCTTCGGTATAAGGATGGCGCGGCGCGCGGAAGAGATGGCCGACCGGTGCTTCTTCGACGATGCGGCCCGCGTACATCACGGCAACGCGATCCGCCGTCGTCGCAACGACTCCTAGATCATGAGTGATGAGCAGCATGGAGAGCTTGAATTCGTCTTTGAGCGTGCGTAACAGATCAAGAATCTCCGCCTGAATCGTCACATCTAAAGCCGTCGTCGGCTCGTCGGCGATCAGCAAACGCGGATTGCAGGCGAGCGCCATGGCAATCATCACGCGCTGCCGCATGCCACCCGACAATTGAAACGGATAATCAACGGCGCGGCGTTCGGCATCGGGAATACGGACGCGGCGCATCATCTCGACGGCCTTCGCCCACGCCTGCTTGCGCGGCAGGCGCTCGTGAAGCCGCACGGCTTCGGCAATCTGGTCGCCAACCGTGAAAACCGGATTGAGCGAGGTCATCGGGTCTTGAAAGATCATCGCCAATTCGCGCCCGCGCCGTTGCCGCATGGCTTCGTCGTCGAGCGCCATGAGGTTCTGATCATCAAACAAAATGTCACCGGCAACGATCCGCCCCGGCGGTTGAATGAGCCGCATGATAGACAGGCTGGTGACGGATTTGCCGCTGCCTGATTCGCCGACCAGCGCCAGCGTCGAACCGCGCGGGATACTGAAGCTGACATCATCAACTGCTTTGACGACGCCGGCGCGCGTGTAGTAGTAGGTGCTGAGATTTTTGATTTCGAGGATGTTATCTTGCAATGCCAGCGCCTTCGCTTCCCTTCCCTTGATGTTCGTTAGATCTCCTCTTCTTCTGTCGCTTCGGGCGGAAAGACGATGCGTTCATAAACATCCGGCAAGCACAATTCGCAGTTGATGGAGTCGATGAAGAGTCTTTGCTCTAACTCTGAATAAATGTGCAATAACCAAGCGCCATCTGCTTGACGAACAAAATGCTCGATGATGGGCCGCTTCTGCGAGACCAGCACGTAATCGCTCAAGGTCGGGTTCCACATTCGATAGCGGTGAAACTTTTCGCCGCGATCAAAATTTTCGGTTGACTCTGAAAGCACCTCGATGATGACTGTTGGGTTCAAAACCACATCCTGATGCTCATCGTGGTACTGTCGTTCGCCACATATAACAACAAGATCGGGATAGGAGAACAATCCCTTGGTGCTTCCCGGATGCGGCGTCGGGCCGCTACGAACTTTCGTGTCTTTGATTCTCATGCGGCAAGGAGTGCCTCGCAACTGGGAACCGATGATGATTGATAGGTTCGCACAGATCTCTCCATGCGCGTCGCTTTCGCCGGCCATGGCAAAGATTTGCCCATCGACATACTCGTAACGTTCCTCTGTTTGGCGTTCAATCGCCAGATATTGGTCAATCGTGTAAAGCAGTGATGATTTTCTGATGGCCATAATGATTGCTCCTCGCGTCAAGCACGGCAAACTTCAAGCTGAGAGAGATTATAGCAGCAGCCGCTTTTCCACAGTGTCCTTACTCATAGCTTGCGCCGGTGTATTCGCCAAACACGCTGCGCAAGCGGTCGGAGATTTCGCCGAGCGTCGCGTAGGCTTCGACGGCGCGGATGATGTGCGGCATCAAGTTCTCATCGCCGCGCGCTGCCTGCTCGACCAGATCAAGCGTTTGGCGCGTCGCCGGTTCATCGCGGCGGGCGCGCACGGCGCGCAGTCGTTCGATCTGCTCGCGCCCTAATTCTTCATTGATTCGCAGGAGGGGAACCTCCGACTTCTCATCCATCGTGAAGCGATTGACGCCGACGACCACCTGCTCGCCGGCTTCAACGGCGCGTTGATAATCGTAAGCCGCGCGCTCGATCTCGCGCTGCACGAAGCCCGTCTCTATCGCTGCCAGCATGCCGCCAATGTCATCTATCTTACGAATATACTCGTTCGCCAGGCGCTCGATTTCATTCGTCAGGTGCTCGATGGCATATGAACCGGCCAGCGCGTCCGCCGTGTCGGCAACGCCGGATTCATAGCCGATCACTTGCTGGGTGCGCAGAGCGATGCGCGCGGCGTGCTCGGTCGGCAGTCCCAGAGCTTCGTCCATCGAGTTGGTGTGCAGCGATTGCGCGCCGCCAAGCACGGCAGCCAGCGCTTGAATCGTCGTGCGCGCGATGTTGACTTCCGGCTGTTGCGCCGTCAAAGACGAACCGGCGGTCTGCGCATGAAAGCGCAGCATCAGCGAGCGTTGGTCACGTGCGCCGAAGCGTTCGCGCATGAGCCGAGCCCACATGCGGCGGGCCGCGCGGAACTTGGCGACCTCTTCGAGAAACTGATTGTGCGAGTTGAAAAAGAAAGCAATACGCGGCGCAAATTCATCGACGTTCAATCCCGCATCAACTGCCGCCTGCACATAAGCGATGCCGTCTGCCAGGGTGAAAGCGACTTCTTGCGCGGCGGTCGAACCGGCTTCGCGTATGTGATAACCACTGATTGAAATCGTGTTCCAGCGCGGCACTTCTCTAGCGCAGTAGGCAAAGATGTCGGTGACGATGCGCAGGCTCGGACGGGGCGGATAGATGTAAGTGCCGCGCGCGATGTACTCCTTGAGAATGTCGTTTTGAATCGTCCCGGAAATCTTGTTCGACGCAACCCCCTGCTGTTTGGCGACGACGATGTACATGGCCAGCAAGATCGCCGCCGTGGCGTTGATCGTCATCGACGTCGACACCTGATCGAGCGGGATTTGATCGAGCAGCCGCGCCATGTCATCGAGCGTATCAATCGCCACGCCGACCTTGCCGACTTCGCCGTGCGCCAACGAATGATCGGAATCAAACCCCATCTGCGTCGGCAGATCAAAGGCCACCGAAAGTCCGGTCTGCCCCTGCTCCAGCAGATAACGATAGCGCGCGTTGGATTCCGCTGCCGTCGCGTAACCAGCATATTGCCGCATGGTCCAGAGCTTGCCGCGATACATCGTCGCGTAAGGCCCGCGCGTGAACGGATAGCGGCCCGGATCGTTCAAATCATGTTCGTAATCAACATCACTATCTTTGGGCCGAAATGCCGGCTTCATCTCGATGCCGGAACTGGTCACTGCCTGGCGATCATTGCGCGCTTTGGTGGTCATATAGGGTCTCCGAATGCCTGCTACGCTTGAGCTTAACAAACTGCCGCGCGGCTTGCCAGACAGCGGCCACGTAAACGATGAAGGCTGCCGCCAAGACCAGTGAGCGCGCGTCAGTCCAGGAGGCAAAGCCTTCGCCGAAGAGATTTTTGCTGGTCAGATTCGATAGCGCGAAGACCGCCAGCAGCACGGCCAGCAACAACCGTTTGCGGCTGCCGGACGATTCTTCGAGCACACAGCGAAGGAGAAAGGCGACCGGCAAAATCAAGATGACGAAGTGCGCTTTCCAACTGAGCGGCGACAGCATCACCATGCAACAAAAGAAGGGCGCGGCGGCGGCCATCTCACTGCGCGCCACGGCTGCCGCAAGAAACGCGACCGCCAGCAGGATCGCCGCCAGCACTAGCGTCAAGGCGCTCGACGGCTGGCGCACAGCCTGATCAGATGGCGTGTCGCTCACCTGCGGATGATCGGCGGCCTGCGTTTGATCGGTCAATCGAGCAACGAAGCCGCGCAGAGATTGATTGCCGCCATAAGCCAGGTCGAATCCCTGTTGATTGCGCACCGTGCGATTGAAAAACACATTGAAGGTTTCCGGCGCGCGCGCCCCAAAAGGCAGAAAGCTTGCCGCCATCAATCCCCCTGCGCAGGCGGCGCAGACGGCTGCAAAACGCCAGCGCCGCTTCGCCAGATGATAAGCCAGCAGCAGCGCCGGTGTGAGCTTGATCGCCACCGCCAATGCAAACATCGCTACAGACAATCGCCGGCGATTCGTTGCATAAAAATAGATGTGAGCGACCGCAAGCGCCGTGATGATGAGATTGACCTGGCCGAGCTTGAAGTTGTCGAGAATGAATCGCAAGAGGATGATCCCGACAAGCAAGGCGATGGTCGAGCGCCGGTTCGCCAGATCAGTAATAAACATAACAAAGCGGTTGGCGGCAGGCGATGGCGGGCGACTCGGCAATTCGCCCGCCGTCTCCAATCCTTCATCTTCTTGCAAGCCGGCGAGGGTCGCGGACATTCGCGCCGCGAGGACTGCCGCCGACAGGCTGATGAGAAACCAGACGTAAGCCGCTACTGGCAGCGGCAAGAGCGCAAGCGGCATCAACAACTCGGCAAGCACCGGCGGATAAAGGTATGGCGTCCAGGCGTGCAGCGAGTCTTGATAGGGATCGCGCCCATCGAGGAGTTCGCTCGCGGCAAAATAGAAAACATTGAAGTCGTTGTTATATTTCTGAGGATTCGTACCGCTTTGCCGAGCAAAGTAGATGCCGCTTGCCAGCACGGCTATTATAGCTATGGCTACAAAACATCGGTGGGCTATCTTCTTCGCTTTAGGGTTTCGGCCCTTCACACTGGACTCAACCATCGCGGCACACTCACCACTTCGGCAGGAACAATCGCGCATAGTAGTACAACAACGGCGCGCAAAACAAAATGCTATCGACGCGGTCGAGCATGCCGCCGTGGCCGGGCAGCAGGTTGCTCGAATCCTTCACCTTCGCGCCTCGCTTGAGCATAGATTCGGCAAGATCGCCGATCTGGCCGACGATGCCAATTGCCGCGCCCAGCAGCAGCGCCTGCCAGAGAGGGATCTCCGGAAAGAACGTGTAACGGCAGAGCGGCCCGGTGAGCATCGCCGCGATGAAGCCGCCGACCGCGCCTTCAATCGTCTTGCCGGGGCTGATGCGCGGCGCTAGTTTGCGGCGGCCAAGCGAGCGGCCCGTGTAATACGCGCCGGTGTCGGTAAGCATCACCATCGCAAAGAACATCGTCAGCAGTTTCGCGGCCAGATGCGGCACCGGCGTCGGCGTCAACGAATCGGCAATCATTCGTACGCCGATCAGATAGCCCGCCAGCAGCGCGACATAGATCAGGCCCATCAAGGTCGTCGCAACGACGCCAAGCGTCTTGTTCAATTCTTTCGCAGTTGCCAGTTCAAGGCTTAACGAAACGAGAGCCAACGCCGCCATCACCGCAACGATGCCGACAGGCGCATCGGCGACAAAGCAGGCCATCACCAGCAAGGCTGCGCCATAGGCGGGAACGATATGTGCGCGGCTGCCGCTCTGTGCGGCGATGTTGTAAAACTCGCCAAGCGCCAGCAACGCTGCGAGTGTGGCAAGGCCAACAAAAAAGTAAGGGATCTGGCTCCAGACGGTATAAAGCAGAATGGGCAGCGCGACCAGCGCCGTTAGAATTCGTTTCATAAGCGTGATCAGTGATCAGTGACCAGTGACGAGAACAGAGAGTGTACAGTCCTGCTGGTCACTGGTCACTGGTCACGTTCCTCTCGTCACTGATCACTCATTTCATATTCGCGGCGAGCAGCGGGCCTGGGTTAGCCCCGTTGACGCCGCCGTAGCGCCGTTCGCGTTTCTGGTACTCGATGATCGCTTCAAACAGGCTGGCGCGACGGAAGTCGGGCCAGAGTGTTTCAGTAACATAAATCTCACTATAGGCGATCTGCCAGAGCAGAAAATTCGAGACCCTTAACTCGCCGCTCGTGCGAATCAACAGGTCGGGATCGGGCAGGGCTGCGGTATAGAGATGCCGCACAATGTCGCTCTCATTGATGTCATCAGGATTGCGCCCGCTGTTTTGCACTTCCAGCATCAAAGCGCGGCAGGCTTGCGTCAGTTCCGTGCGCCCGCTGTAGTTGAGAGCGACGGTCAACACCGTGCCGGTATTGGTTTCGGTCTCGCGCCGCGCGTGATCCAGTTCGCGGCGCACGGCCTGCTCCAGCGCCTCTTCGCGGCCTATGGTCTGAAAGCGAATGTTGTTCTGCTTGAGACTGCGAATCTCCTTGCGCAGGAATTCGCGCAGCAAGCCCATCAAGGCTTCGACTTCGAGGCGCGGGCGTTTCCAGTTTTCAGTCGAGAAAGCGTAGAGCGTCAAATAACCGACGCCGAGTCGAGCCGCAGTTTCGACCGTGGCGCGCACGGCTTCGGCACCGGCCCGATGTCCGGCGATGCGCGGCTGATTGCGCCGCCCTGCCCAGCGGCCATTGCCATCCATGATGATGGCGATGTGTCTTGGAAGATGGTCTAGTTGAATCTGGCGAAGCAAAAATTCGTCGCGTGAACCGCTGTCGATAAGCGTCTCAAAATTCTTAAGGATGTTATTGCTCATTGATATGCTTCTAAAAAAAATGTGACAGTGACAAGAATAAATGCTCGTCACTTGTCACGGCATCGTCACTTTAATAGTCCACTCGCACCAGAGTCAAGCCATGCGCCGGAGCCTTTGGGCCGGCTTGTTGGCGGTTGCGGCTGGCAAGCGCCTCGCCGACACTCATCGCGGTTCGGCGACCGCGACCAACATCGATCAAGGTGCCGGCAATCGTTCTGACCATGTAACGCAGAAAGCCTTCAGCCGATGCGGTGATGCGTATCGAATGGTGGCGCGCGTCAATGTCGAGTTGCCTCAGTGTGCGCAATCGATCTGTGGTTTCGATACTGGCAACTGTAAAGGCGCTGAAGTCGTGCGTGCCGACCAACAGCAAGGCAGCGTCCTGCATCGCCTCTACATCCAGCGTGCCGCGATAGTGATAAACATAACGAAAATCAAAAGGGCTGATGACCGGCGCGGTGCTGATTTCGTAAACGTAGGTTTTGCCTCTGGCCGAGAAGCGCGCCTCGAATGCTTCATCGACCAGTTCAACCTGTGTGATGCGCAGGTCGCGGTCGAGATTGCCGTTGACGGCTTCGCGCAACTGCGCGGGTGCAAACTCGCGTTCAAGAAAGATGTTGGCCACCTGCGCCTGGGCATGAACACCGGCATCGGTTCTTCCAGCGCCTTGCAGCGTCACTGGCCGGTGATCAAGCACCGACAGTACGCGCGTCAACTCGCCTTGAATCGTCCGCGCATTGGCTTGCATCTGCCAGCCATGATAGTTCGTGCCGTCGTAAGCAATCGTCAGCTTGTAGTTCTTCATTTAGATCAGTTTTCAATTGAATGTACGGGGTTGTGAGGATTCACCGCAGAGACGCAGAGAACACAGAGAAGGCGCAGAGATAATCTATAGACATCAAGAAAATATTTATCCACGAAGGACACGAAGAAACACGAAGGCAGGAGAATAACTGATTTCAAAGACTTTCTGGTTCTTCGTGATCCTTCGTGTCCTTCGTGGATAAATTCTTTTTCTTTAACGCTATAGATGCGCCACGCTCTGCGCTCCCTCTGCGTCCTGCGGCGTCTCTGCGGTGAATCATTGGGCTTACCTTACACTCAATTGCAAACCGATCTAGGATTCAGGATTCAGGGTTTCGCATCGAGAAATCCGAAATCGCCATCAGAGGGCTTTGCTGAGTATCGAGCCTGGCGCGTTCCCGGCAGACTGAATCCTGAATCCTATTTTCTACTGCCCGGCTTAATCGCCACAGTGCCCTGCCGACATAAAGGGCAATCTGCCGGGTCATAGGCCGGCACGTCGAGTGTAAGCAAGGCTACACGGCGCACGCCGATGTCGACAGCGCCGCCGGAGCGATCAACGACCGAGCCTGCGCCGATCACGACGCCGCCTGCGCGGGTGACGGCGTCAATGGTTTCGCGGGTTGAGCCGCCAGTGGTTACGACATCTTCGACGACCAGGACGCGCTCGCCTTCTTGCAAGCGAAAGCCGCGCCTGAGCGTCATCACACCGTTCTCACGTTCGCTGAATAGCGCCCGAACGCCGAGCGCCCGCGCCGCTTCGTGCGCGACGATGATGCCACCGATGGCGGGCGCGACGACGGCGTTGAGATGGTCATCGCGAAAGTGCGCGGCCAGTTGACGGCCTATCCAGGCGGCGCGTTCCGGGTATTGCAACACCAGCGCGCATTGCAGGTAACGCGGGCTGTGCTTCCCTGAGGTCAACTGAAAGTGGCCTTCAAGCAGCGCCCCGGTCTCCTGAAACATCAACAGGGTTTGCTGCTCGGTTTCTGTGCTATCGACTTGTGCAGATTCCATGATTTGTCGCTCGCGGTGGATTGATCTCAAAGGGTCGCGGCGTAAACAACCCCTGGCGGTTTTCAACAGGCTGCCTCATTCATCGTTTATTTCTGCGGTTCTTTCTGCGGTTCTTTCTTCTTTTTGCTTTTCGGCGGCGCTGGCGGAATCAAGTCGGGCTTGATGAGTTCGGCCATCGGCGTGCCTTCGGCGTTCTCGAATCGCAGGCCGAGAATTGCCGCCGCAGTCGGGCCGATGTCAATCATTCTGGCAAGCACGACCTTAGCGCCCAGGCGCGCCCCCGCGCCATAAACGATCAGCGATGAGCGCAGTTCAACGCGCGTCGGCAACTGGCCGTGTGTGCCGCGATAGTTCTTCGCTTCGTGAATCTCAGGGCCGGTCAACTCTTCACCAAAGCTGAAGCCCGGCGCGGCATCAAGCATCAGGTAAGCCGTCGGCACCGCGCCGAGTTTTTTGATTTCGTCCTGATTCAACACCCGATTGATTGGCCCGCCATCGTCTTGCAGCATGTCGTTGAAAAGCGTTGTCACCTTCTTGGCGACCGCCGCCTTGTCCTTCCCTTCTTTCAGCACGATGGCGCAGGAGCCGCCCGACGGCCACGCCGTCGCTTGCCAATCCGTCGCCTTGCCGCTGGCATCAAGCGTGATGAGCTTGGCCTTGACCAGCGCGACGTTCGGCTCAAACCGTTTGGTCACCGGCGCGAAGCCGTGATCGGAAACCAGAAAGAAGGTCGTCTTGTCGAAGGTGCCGGCTTTGCGAGTCGCCTCGATGATGCGGGCAACGTAAGCGTCCAGGCGCTCGGCTGTCTTCAAGGCTTCGGGCGAGCGCGGCCCATAGGTGTGATGCGCGCCGTCGAGGTCGATCAGGTGAACCAGCATCAGGTTCGGCTTGTAGGTTTGAATGATGTATTCAGCATAGATCGTGCGCCGTCCGTCAGTAGTCTTGTCGGCGTCCGTCGCCGCCGCAGTAGCTTTCTCGATCAGGCCCGGCGTTGAATTTTGCAGCGTGCGTTTACCAGTCTGCACGCTCTCTTTCGGGTCGGCTATCTCCGGCACGTTGTAATCAATCTCTGCGCCCACCGTCACAGGCCAGCCGACATTACCCGTGACCAACCCGGCGCGCTTCGCCATTGACCAGAGCGTTTCGGTCTTCAGGTCTTTGGCGTACCAGTACCATTCCTTGGTCTGCTCGTCGGTCGGCGCTTCAAAGATGCGATTTTGAATGATCCCATGCAGCGCCGGGCGCACGCCGGTGATCAGCGTCGTATGCGACGGATAAGTCACCGTCGGATAAACGCCCTCGACGCCTTCGGCATACGCGCCGTTCAGTTTCATCTGCGTCAGCGTCGGCACATTCAATCCAAGCGGCGCAGGCGCGGTGTAATATTCGGGGATCAACCCATCAATCGAAATCATCACTACGTAAGCATCGCGGCGCGGCTGTTGGGCTTGCGGCGCGGCGCTCGACGATTGCCTGGGCGGTTGACTGGATTGGGCCGACAGCGCAACTGACAAAAACAAGCCGAGCAGCAGCAAGGCAATGAGTCGTTGCAGGGGGGTGCGTTTCGTCATGCGTTCAATCCTTCTGCGGCGAATTCAATTATCGATTCGCGCTGTTAAACTGTGAGTTGGAATCCATCTCTGCCGATGATCACTTCGCCAGAGTATTCGCGCTGGATTTCGCGCGTCACCTCTTCTTCATTGACCGCAAAATAAAAGTGCGTGACGATCAGCCGTTCGGCTTCGGCGAGCGCCGCCATGCGCGCCACATCGTTGATCGAAACATGAGCGACCTCCGGGCGGCGCTCGCGGAACGAGCATTCCGAAATCATCACGCTCGTCTTCGCAAAAAATCGTCCGACCGCTTCGCTATAGCCCGTGTCGCCGGTATAGCCAATCGAGCTTGCGCCGCTGGTGACGCGCACGGCAAGGCTTTCATCCGTATGCGGCGTCTTGGTAACCGCGAGCGAGATGTCGTCAGCTAAGTCGATCTGTTGGCCTGGATCAATCATGTTCAAACTCACCGGGAACTTCGGCGAAAACAATTTTTCACCAAATGCCTGTTTGAGTCCGTCTATCACGCGGTCAAGTCCGCGCGGGCCGATGATCATTAACGGTTCGTCGCGCTCGCCGCGCATCCCATACTTGAAGGCGAAAAACAGCGCCGCCAGTTCGCCGACGTGGTCAACGTGAAAATGGCTGATGTATATCTGAGTCAGCCGTTCCCAGTCGCAGCCGTAACGCGCCATCGCGTGTACTGTCCCCGCGCCACAATCCATCATCAAGCGCACGTCGCCGGCTTCGATAAAATAGCCCGCCGAATTGCGCGTGCCATCCGGCACCACCGTCCCTGAACCGAGTATCGTCAATTTCATTGTGCCTCTGGATCGATGGCCTAGTTCGGTGATTCTATCACGCCACCGCCGCGCCTTGCACAGTGACAAGATGATTGGCTTTCACTCAGTCCCTAACATTGAGGGTTTTCCCTGAGGCGCGCCGCTTTGCCAATCAATTTGAACAAAGGTTGGAATAAATTGTAACCATCTTGAAAACCTTCGCGTCTAAAGCGACGTAGGCGGCGAAGGAGATATCTTTTGCATCGCTACACTCTCCTTTAGCGAAGCGCGCAAGCAGTTCGCAATCAAGCGCTCACAGCCCGCCTGCGGCAATTACCGGGTACGCTCAACGTCCATCTTGTGTTATTCCGTGCACAGACATTTATCACTACTTCAGGAGAAAGGATGACGACAGATTATTCTGTACAACCGAGTCAGTGCGCTTCGGATAGCAAAGCGCGCCAGCCGCATAGGCTTTCAAGTTTAACTGGGCGCTGGCCAGTCCTGCTGCTAGTTGTCGCCTGGTTGCTTGTTAGTGCGGTTGCGGCGCAGGCGCAGGAGTTAAGCAATGACACATTGCGTTTGCGCTTGAACGTTACGCCCGAAGGCATTCCGATAATCGAAGAAGCGATATGGCAAGCGACGGGCGAGACCGTGTTTCGTGACCTGGGAACTCCTGATGGTCTGAGCGATTGGGTTCCTGATGCGTTGCTCCCTGGAGCGGCGAACGCGGCGGCGACATGGAGCATTACTGAAGGCGAGAACTTCAAGACGGCTGAAGCATCGCGCGACTTGAACCGCAAAATGCGTATCACCTGGATCGTCGATCTGCCAAGCCAGGGACAACTCTTTCGTCTGCGCATACGGCTGACGAATCGTGGCAAAGCGGCGCAGGCAGTCGATTGGTTTCCGGCCTGGTCGGCCAATTGGAATGTCGGCATGCAATCGCAATGGGCGCGCTGGTGGAAGTCTCTGGCCTACGACCGCGTTGAGCAGCAACTCGGCGTCGCTGACAAGATTCATCTGGGGAGCCGGCTGCAAAGTTCAGATGATGCGGCGGACGGCGTCGCCCCTTATTGGATTATCGGCGGCCCCAACAGCCGCATCTATTTCGGATTACAATGGAGCGGCGGTTGGAGCGCCAAGCTCAATGGCCTGGACAATGGCGTCGCCTTTTCTGTCCGCCTGCCGTCTGAAGAAACGCAACTCGTGCTCAAACGCGGCGAGACAATCGAAGGCCCTGCCTTGCTGGTGACGCCCATGGCGACGGCAGACGAAACAGCGGATCGCGCCACCTGGATGCGCCAGCGACAGTCGCTCGCACAGGTTTTGTACCCCGGCCCTGCGCCGTCATTTCCGCTGACTTACAACAGTTGGTATGCCGTTCGCCAACAGATCAATGCGGATTTCTTAAAACGGCAGGTGGCGGCGATGTCGCCATACGGCTTCGACGCTTTTGTGGTTGACGCTGGCTGGTATGGCAGCGGGCGCTGGCGGCCTGACCCGGAGAAATTCCCGAACGGCGAACTGGGAGACACCCTCGCGGCGCTCAAGGCAAACGGCATCAAAGCTGGTTTGTGGTCGACACCACAATATCGCGCCAGTTTCGAAGATTCGTCGGCGTTGCAGATCGAACAGCCGGCGGTCTCCTCAATCTTCTTCGATGGCTACCTTCTGGACATGTCGACGGATAGCTTCTCAACCTATGTGGCCAATCATGTAGAAAAGCTGCGAAGCAAATTCTCTATAGACTACTGGAAGTACGATCAGCAGTTTTTCACTGAGCAAACCTTTGCCGGAGTCATGAAGAATGTTGCCGGTTTCGAGAATTCGTTGCAGGCGGTGCGCCTGGCCAACCCCGATCTGTACATTGAGAATTGCCAGTCTGGCGGGCGAATGATCAATGAGTTCACTTTACTGCTGACACAGACCAGTTGGCTCAAGGACAGCGCTCAGACCGGGCTGGCGCACGCACAGATGAACATCAGCACGGCACTGAATGCCATGCAGTTCGTCTTTCCGTGGGCGGCCTATCGCTTCATCAATAATCTGGATCAAGTGGATCCGAACGACGACGAGCTTACGCGGCTCTACTGCCGCAGCGCGATGGCGGGGACATGGGGAATCTCAACTGATCTTTCACAAATCAGCGAGCGTCAGCAGGGGATCGTCCTGAAAGAGATTGACAACTACCGGCGGTTAAATCGATTGAAGTATTCCTGCAACTACGACCTACAGTTGCCAGACGATCAGGCGGACGTTGCGGGCGTCACTTTTTATGATCGGAGACGAATGGACGCCGGCGTTTTGCTCTATCGCTGGCAGCGCAATGGCGCTTTCGACCAGCGCGTCCTGCTGCCGAAGCTGAGACCCTGGATAACCTACCGCGTCACCGATATGGACACGGGAACGGAAATCTACGCGACGGGCGATGATTTGATCAGCAACGGCATCACCGTGCCGTTCACCAGCGAGCGGCAGTCGGCATTGTTATTCGTCAAGGATGTCAAGCAACCGCCTGAACCATAAATCAACGTCTGAACGGTTTGGCCACGGCAGCGGCTTGAACCCGTTGGGCCGCAGCGGTGTGGCCACCGCGCCCCGGAATGAATCGTGGAGTTAATCAGCGGCGCGTTCTCATCCAATCAATGAAGGATTATGCTTTGAAAGTCGTTTCAATATTTTGTTACAGTCAAAGCGGCGGCGCGGCTAATTGACATGCGCGCCGCCGATCTTTTAGCATCACAGGCTGTTGCTTGTGCGTTGGGCTAAAGCTTTTACAACTCTTTTGCAACTCCGCGAAACTGCTTGAGCCGAGAAGCGTAGAAGAAAACGTGACGGCATCAAAAACACACCAGGCACAACCTATGAAGATTGCGGCAACTGAAACGCCTGCCGTGCCGCGCGCCGGCATCGTCATGCTCGTGCTGCTGCTCATCTTCTTTCTCGGCACCAGCGACAACCAGATGATCTCGCCGCTGCTGTCCCGCATTGCCGAGGACTTCGGTTATGGCACGAACGTCGGCCAGGTCGGACGCTTACTCTATCCGGCCTATGCGCTGGCCGCTGCGACTGCCGCACTACTCATCGGGCCGATGTCGGACAAGTATGGTCGCCGTCGTTTTCTGCTCTATGCGGCCATCGTCTTCGGCGCGTCGCTGCTGGCGGCGTCATTGATTCACAATCTCTATCTGCTTGCGGCAGTGCGCATGGTGACGGGCCTGGCGGCGGGAACCTTTTCGACCTGCTCGATTGCTTACGTCGCCGATTATTTTCCTTATGAGCGGCGCGGTGTGGCAATGAGCGTGGTGCAGGCAGGCTACTTCTTTGCGCTTGTACTCGGCGTGCCGGTGGCGAATCAGGTTGCCAGTTGGAAGAGTTGGCGACTGAGCTTCGCCTTATTCGGTTTTGTAGCCCTCATCGCTTTTGCATTGATCGCGACATTGCTCCCCGAAGACAAACACGCGATGGCCGAGATGCATCTCGCGTCACGCATGGCGCGACGCTTTGACAACATCCGCCTCGTCTTTGAAAGCCGCTCGTGCGTTGCTTCAATCATTGCCGCCTTTTTGGTGTCGGGGGGTTTCGTCGGCTTCTTTTCCTATTTGGGCACCTGGCTCGATAAAGGGTTAAAGCTTTCGACCAGCGCGGTCAGCCTGTTCTTCGCGCTGGTCGGCGTGGCTTTGCTGGTGGGCGCATTCGTCGCCGGGCCGGTGGCCGACAAATTTGGCAAGCGCGGATTATCTATACTCGCGACGCTGGTGCTAGCGCCGACGCTGGTAGTGATTCCGCATCTGTCGTGGGGCGCGGGACTGTTCATCGTCTTCCTGACTTCGGCGCTGGCCTTCGCTTTCAGGCAAGGGCCTTTGCAAGCCCTGGCAACCGAACTGGTGCCGCGCCGCGCGCGCGGTGCGCTGGTGGCGGTGCGCAATACGGCCTCGCAGATCGGCATCGCGACGGCGACGCTTGCCAGCGGCGCGCTTTATGATAAGCTCGGATTTACCGCCGTCGGCCTTTTCAGCGGCTTGCTGACCCTGGCCGCAGCCGGCTGCATCCTGCTGATGCACGAACCCGGCGGCGAGCCGTCTGCCGAGGAGCCGAGTGAATGAATAGGTCGCAAGCGACGACTGATCCAACAACCACCCGACCCGCATCGAAGCCTCGCCGCCGCTGGCTCGTCTGGCTGCGCCGCCTCGTCGTTATCCTGATTGTAATTTTCCTCGCACTCATCTACATCGTCTTTCCGCTCTGGGCGTCGAGCCTGGTGACGCGGGCGACGACACGCCCGATGGATCGCCGGTTGACGACGACGCCGAAAGATTATCAAGCAGATTACAAGGATGTTGAATTCACGGCTGCGGACGGCGTGCGCTTGAGCGGCTGGCTGTTGCCGAGTCGTAACCAACAGGCAACGATTGTTTATTCGCATGGATTGTTTCGCTCGCGGCGCGAGTTGTTGGAACGGGCGGTGGATTTGTGGCGGCTCGGTTACGGCGCGCTCTTATACGATGCGCGCAATCACGGCGACAGCGGCGCGGCGCGCGTCACGCTCGGTTATGACGAGCGCCTGGACGCCGAAGCCGCCGTGCGCTATTTGCGTGATGAAGTTCACACTGCGGACAAGATCGTGTTGTTCGGCATTTCGATGGGCGCGGCGACCGCGTTACTGGCGACTGCCGAAACGCCCGAAGTCGCGGCGGTCATCAGTGACAGTTCTTACCTCAATTTCAAAGACACTTCCGATCATCACATACGCCTGTTCTTCCATATACCGGCATTTCCGCTGGCCAACGAGATTCGCGCGTTGATGGAGTGGCGCGGTAAGTTTGACGGCGACAAACTTGACGCCGTCGATGCCGTGCGCCGCCTGGGCGAGCGGCCCGCGATGTTCATCGCGGCGGCAAACGACAAGCGTATGCCGCCCGACATCGCCGAGAAACTTTACGACGCTTCGGCGAGCGGCAAACGCAAGCTGCTGGTCATCGACGGCCCCGGCTCAGAGGTTCACGGTCACGCTTATCAAGCCGACCCGCAACGCTACGTCAACCAAATCGCCGCCTTCCTCAAAGACGCGCTCTGAAGGTTAAAAACGGTTAAGGTGATGCGCTGGCACATCAGCATCTGTTATCGAATCACCATCTGCCCTACTGAGTCCGCAAGTCAGACACAACCCGTAACCCGATGAGATAAGGCCCATTTTTGTCTTTATAATAGGCCCAGATGACGTTGCGAACGGCGGAGCGGCAGGCCACCGCGTAATCGCGCCAGGATCCCCCACGCACGAGGCGCACTCTATTATCAGCTCCTTGTTTCCATTCGCTGCCGTCGCTGGGTGCGCTAATATAATTGTAATGCCAGCCATCCGCGCACCATTCCCAGACGTTTCCATGCATATCGTACAGCCCAAACTCGTTCGCCATTCCGAGGCTACCGACCGGCACAGTCTTTTCACGGTAAAGTCCTTGCGCCACACTTTCATAAGGGTAATTTCCATTATAGTTAACCAAATCGGGCGTGATGGCTTCGCCAAATGAAAACGGCGTCGTCGTTCCGGCCCGGCAGGCATATTCCCACTCGGCTTCACTTGGCAAACGATAGTTTTTTCCAGTCGCCTTTGACAATCGCGCGCAAAACTCCACGGCGTCATCCCACGAGACTTGCTCGACCGGCAGGTTATCTCCTTTGAACTTCGAAGGGCTGGGATTCAGACTACGATTTACTTGCGGCAAGCTCGTCACTGCACGCCACTGCGCCTGTGTCACTTCATACTTACCCAGGTAAAAGGTGGGGACGGTGACCGCATGCTGTGGCGTCTCAATTCGAGAAGTTGTTAATGCGTCTGCCGCTTTGACGCCATAGCGTTCATACTCCTTTCTGGCTTCTTCGGCTTGAGCATCGCTGTTCCCCATCTGGAACGTGCCGCCGGGTATCTCGACCAGATCAAGCGTAATGACGCCAAGGTGTTCCCTATAATACTGCGCATATCCTTTGCGACGGCTTGTTATATTCCCGTACATATCCACTGTAACCACATCGAAATCAAAAGCCTCCATCGCAGGGCCTGCCGCCTTTGAATTAGTCTTCATCACCGGGCTGGCCGATTGTAGGCTAAGTGGCATCGCCGAATCTGTCGCGCCTGAAGGATTGGCGGCTGTACTTGGTTTCCGGTGGTTTATAACAACCGACACTAGCATGCCGATAATTAACGGGATGACGATCACGATGAGGCTGAGCGCCATCCACAACAAAGCCTTCCTTTTTCGCGCAGGCTGTAGAGGCGTGGCGATCACTGTCGCGCGAACTAAGTGGGGCGCGGGCGCTTGTTCCAATCGGTCATTTACACCTTCCGTTGGCGTGCCCAGATTATTTGCGCGCGCGTCTTGTGCTGGGAAATGATTAGTGATGGGCGGCGGCTCGATGATGGTTGACTGGTAACTGTCTTTTTGCGACGCGGAAGCAACCGGTATGGTCGCGGCCAACCCCGGCGCGACTGGCGTAAGAATAGTAGGCTGACGATTGTCCATCGCGTCGCGCAGCATCCGGCGCATCACGGCTGCACTGGCTGGACGTGGTCCGCGATCTTGTGACATCGCGTTCAGCAAAAGATCAGCGACAGGCTGCGGCACTTGCGGGTCCAAGGCGTTCGCCGGTCGCAATGGGTCGGGCTGTCCGGTCACCATAACCGCAGCGCGGTTGAACGCATCCGCCGGCGTGAAGCCGGTCATCAAGTGATAAAGCGTTGCCGCCAGCGCGTAGAGATCGCTGCGCGCGTCAGTCCCCGCGCCCTGCATCTGTTCAAGCGGCGCGTAGGCTGGCGTGTAGCCGCGTATGCTGTGGCCTGCCGTCATATGCGACATGCCTTCGGCCTGCCCCTTCGCCAACCCGAAGTCGAGCAGTACTACCTGGCCCTCCTCGGTAAGCTTCAAGTTTTGCGGCTTGATGTCGCGATGAATCACCGGCGGCGTTTGCTTGTGCAGGTACTCAAGCGCGCTGAGCAACTGGTCTCCCCAGTCAAGCACCTGACTGATTGGAAACGCACTGCCACGCTTCTTCAGCATCTCGGCGAGGTCATCGCCCGTGATGAACTCCATCACCAGGAACCAGCCATCGCCTTCAGCGAAGTGATCGATGACTTTGGGCAACGCCGCGTGCCGCAAGCCGGCCAGCAATCGGGCCTCGCGCTCGAAGGCTTTGAGCAGTGAGGCGTCGTCAAAGAAGGTTTCTTTTACAGCAACGGTGCTGCCGAGTCGCTGATGTTTAGCAAGGTAAACCGCGCCCATGCCGCCCTGCGCGATCAGACGCACGATGATATAGCTGTCACGCAAAACCGTGCCGGGTGTCAGCATCTCAGTCCCCTATCAGGTCACAGCAATTACAATCCGCAGAGTCATTCGGTTTTCAAAATCAAGATTGTATCGAGCCAATAAATACCAATCACCTGAGATCGAAGACGCAGGCTCGCCGCGCCAATGTATGTGATGCTACCAGCGCATTTTATGGAATACAATGTTCAGACAGATGCCGCGAGCCGCCGTGCTTTGCCTTTCCCTCCTAGCAGGACTATGATTGCGGCTATGGAAGACGATCCGCTGTTTAACAAAAAAGTGATCGAGATAGGCTCTCACAAGCGCCGCATCTGGCTGATTGCCCTGGTCGCCGTTGTCATCGGATTATTGTTGACGGGCTCGAAACTGCTCAACATTTATGTAGACTCCCTGTGGTTCAATTCAATCGGCTATCCAAGCATCTACTGGTACAAGTTCCGCCTCGGCGCGCTGCTGTTTGTAATCTTCTTTACTGTAACCTTCATTATCATCAAGTTCGCCTTCAGCTTATTGAGCCGCCTGTTTCCCGAACTCACCGAGCGGCCACGGCTGCGCATCGCCTCGGTCGAAGACATGCGTGAAGTCAATCTGTTGCCGCTCGTTTACCGACCGGGCGTGTGGCTGCTGGCGGTTGGCGGCGGGCTGCTGGCCGGCGTCAACATGAGCCAGCAATGGCCAGAGTTCGCGCTTTTTTTGAATTCACAATCGGCAGGCGCAAGCGATCCGATCTTCAACCGTGATGCCGGTTTTTATCTGTTTCGCCTGCCGGTCTACGATCTGCTCACCAGTTGGTGGCAAACCATCTCGGTGTTGCTGTTTCTGATCATCGCGGCGGCATCGGCCTATGTCTGGTATCTGGAGCGCGTGCGCAACGAAGCGAAATCGCAAACGCGCCGCCGTGCGACGATTGCCATCAGCGCATCCGGGGCGTTTGCGGCACTGGCCTTAGCCGCCAGCACTTACCTTGATCGTTACGGTATGCTCGACAACCGCCACGACCTGTTCACCGGCATCAACTACACAGACGCCAACGTGCGGCTGACGGCGATGAATGTGCTGGTATGGCTGCTGTTGATTTCGGCCCTCGCCCTGGTCATCAACGCCGTGGCCTTGCGCCAACTGCGGATCATCGTCTGGCTGGCGGCCATCGTCGTGATTGTCGCGGTCATCGGCCTGGGCATCATCCCGCAATCGGTGCAGTCGTTTTCGGTGAAACCGAATGAGCTTGCCAAAGAGTCGCCCTACATCGAGCACAACATCAGCAAGACGCGCGAAGCCTTCGCGCTCGATCACTTTCAAGATCGACCATTCGCGCCTGCCGCGACGCTCACCGCACAACAGATTCGCGCCAATACCGAGACCCTTGAAAACGTCAGATTGTGGGATCGCCGGGCATTGCAAGCGACCCTCGGTCAGATTCAGGAGATCCGCACCTATTATGATTTTCGCACGCCCGACGTTGATCGCTATGTGCTCAACGGCAGGCTGCGCCAGGTCATGTTGGCGGCGCGCGAGATGAATGTCGAGCAGTTGCCGGAACAGTCGCGCAACTGGATCAACCAGCATCTCGTCTATACGCACGGCTATGGCGTGACCATGAACACGGTCAACGAATTCACGCCCGAAGGTCTGCCGCATCTCGTGCTCAAAAATATGCCGGTCGATAGCGACGCCCCGGAAGTCAAAGTCACGCGGCCCGAAATTTATTTCGGCGAAGACTCGACGACGCACGTCTACGTGCGTACCAAAGCGCAGCAAGGCACGCAGCCGGAATTCAACTATCCAGCGCCCGGCGATACCGATTCCTATACATCGTATGAAGGCGGTGCCGGCATACGGGTCGGCGGCTTCTTTCGCAAGCTGATGTTGAGTACGTATCTCGGCGATGGCACCAATCTGCTGTTCAGCGATTACATCAATGCCGACAGCCGCGTGATCTTGCACCGCGAAGTACGCAGCCGCGTCGAGCGCATCGCACCTTTCCTGCTGTTTGATGATGATCCTTACATTGTCATCAACCGCGAAGGCCGCCTCTTCTGGCTGCTCGACTGTTTCACCGTCTCAGACCGTTATCCTTATGCAACTCAGTATGACGTTGGCGGTCGTCGCATTAATTACATTCGCAATTCAGTGAAGGCGGTGATCGATGCCTATGAAGGCACGGTGACGTTTTACGTCTTCGAGCCGGATGACCCGATCATCCAGGTCTATCAGCGCATCTTTCCGGCGCTGTTTCATGCGGCGGACGAGATGCCCGATGATCTGCGGGCGCATGTTCGCTATCCGAGTTTGCTGGTGAACGCCCAGGCGCGCGCCTATCTGCTCTATCACATGACGAATCCGCAGACCTTCTACAACCATGAAGACCTGTGGTCGATAGCGGCTTCGGAAACGCCGACGCAGCAGGGCCAGGAGCCTGAGTCGATGCAGCCGTATCACGTCCTGATGCAGTTGCCTGCCGAGCCCAATGCGCAGCTCGAATTTCTAAACATCCTGCCGTTCACGCCGTCGGGCGGGCGCAGCAACATGATCGGCTGGCTGGCGGCGCGCAACGACGGCGCGAATTTCGGCAAGGCCGTCGTCTACAGCTTCCCGAAAAACGTCACGGTGAACGGCCCTGCGCAGATTCGCGCGCGCATCAACCAAGATCCGCAACTTTCGCAGTTGATGACCCTGTGGAGCCAGCGCGGTTCGGAGTTGCTGCGCGGCAATCTGCTGGTCATTCCGCTGGCCGATTCGCTGCTTTATGTCGAAGCCTTTTATCTTCAAGCCGAAGGCACGCAGTCAAAGCTGCCGGAACTGCGGCAAGTAGCCGTCGCTACACAAGACCGGCTGGCCTATGGGCGGACATTCGAAGAAGCCTTGCGTGCTTTATTCCCCGAACTCGGCGGGACTCAAGCGCAGCAACCGCCGGCAGGGCAAGCCTCGCAACAGTCGGCGCAACAACAGACGGCAGGCAAACCGCCAACGCCGCCCGCCGCCCCTGCATCGAGCACAGAGGCCGGGCGCTTGATCCAGCAAGCGGCGCAGTTGCTTGCCGATTACGAGCGCTTGACCGCAGAGGGCAAACATCGTGAGGCCGGCGAAAAACTCGACCAGTTGAAGCAGACGCTTTCGGAGTTGAATCGCCAGCGCGGCGGGCAGTAATCAACGAGAAGATTTACGCGGGAGTAGGAGGACAGGAGCCCTGGGGCTCCTGTCTATTCGTTTGCTTCAACTAACCAGTCGCTGCGGCTCGAACTCCAGAATCATCTCGCTCAATGTGGCGATGATTGCCGGGCGGTCGAACATGATGCCGATCACCGGCAGAAAGACGCGCGTGCGTGTCGCGCCGCTGATCTCCTTCAACAACAGGCGACAGAAAGCCACCACCACGGTTGAGCAAAACTGCGTGCCGGTATGGCGTGACAAATCGGCCAGCGCGGTCGCCAGCGGCAGCCTGGCGCGATAGGGCCGGTCGGTCATCATGGCATCGAAGGAATCGGCCAGCGTGACGATTCGTGCCCCTAACGGAATCGCCTCGCCGCTGAGGCCCTGCGGATAACCCGTGCCGTCGACTTTTTCGTGATGGCACTTGGCCATGTAAGCAATCTCATCCCACGGATGGCGAATATGCGAAAGAATTTCGTAGCCGGCTAAGGCATGTTTGTTCAACTCTTTGAACTCGCGCTCGGTGAGCGGGCGCGGGTTGTTGATGATTGCACGGTCGACAGTGATCTTGCCGATGTCGTGCAGATAACCGGCGACGGTAATGTAATCGAGTTGCCGGCCCGTAACCCCCATCTCGCGGGCGATGGCTTCACAGTAGCGCCCGACGCGCTCGGAATGGCCGCTGGTGTAAGCGTCCTTCAAATCAATCGCTGCGCCGAAGGCTTTAACCGTATCGCGATAAGTTTCTTGCATCTCGCGATACAGTCGCTGATTCTCTTCGGCTTTGCGCCGCAGCGAAACCATCAGCCGGTTATTGTAAAAGCCGATGGCGATGTGGCGCGCGATGGCATTGATAATGTCGATGTCGTCTTCGCTGTAGACAGCGCCGGTGAACTTCTCCGAGAGCAGGATCATGCCCATCAATTCGCCGCGCGCCACCATCGGCACGGTCGTATGCGCGCGCAGGCGCTTGAAGACATCGTTGTTGCGATTGACGAAGTTCGACAGGCCGTTCTGCTCGGCCTGCAAATCCAGCGGCTCTGTGTGCCGGGTCAACTGTTCGACATCTTCATGAGCCAGCGCGAGCTTCTCGCCGACGGCCTTATCGAGACCCTTGGCGGCAACGATTTTTAACTGGCGCGGCTCCTGGCTGTAGCGCGCAATCGCGCCGCGCGGGATGGCTAGCGTGCCGAGCAGCATGTGCAACGAGGCGCGCACGACATCATCAAAGTCGTGCGTCGAACTGATCTCATTGCCGAGTTCGGCCAGGGCGCTGAGGTTGTGCAGCATCTTTCTGAGGGTGAGGCTCATCGGTGCTATCTCCTTGATTGGTTATGGGCAAGCGAAGGGCTTGTTTATCGTCTCTAAACCGCAGACTTTTGTTTTCGCTCGACTAGATCGCCGTGCTTTGTAATTTGTCACACAAGCTCGACAACGCCGCCGCTTCGCTGCTTTCGATGCGAACGTGCGACAACAGGCCGAGCATCTCGAATAGCTCGCGGTTCGACTGGGCAAGATTCGATAGCACCAGCGTGCCGCGCGCTTCGTTCACCGCTTCGATGACGCCGAGCAGGATGGAAATGCCTATGCTGTTGATCAATTCGGTTTCAGCGAAGTTGATTACAATTTGACGGATGCCGCTGGCCAACAGTTCTCGGCAGCGACGTTCGATGCCTTCGCCACGAAGCTGGTTGAGATACGGGCCGGGGTAGAGGACGGCAGCGCCCTCAACGAGCCGCATTTGAATGTCTATGGTCATGATTTCCCCCACGCGAACGACGACGTGACCAGTGACGAGTGACAAGATGAGGGAATCGAACGATGCCCTATTCAGCGAAGATCGCAAAAGGCGACGGCACAACGCAAGCCGCTCTCACTTGTCATTTGTCACTCGTCACTGGTCACGATCTTTTTGTCACTGGTCACGCTTTTCTCTGCTGCCTGCTTATGCTTCGGGGCGTTTCAAGTATTTGATCATCACCAGGCTTGTGCCATCGTCAGCGCGCTCGAATCGGACTTCATCCATCAAGGCGCGGATGATCTGCAAGCCGCGACCGCGTTTCGTCGCGGTTGACGCCAACGGCATCGCGGGGGCGGATGCGGTGTTGGTGCCGAACGTTTTACCTTTGTTGGATACGGTGATTATAAGCCGATCTCCGTCAATTGCAAATCGCTGATAGATGCGGCGGTCGGGCGAATCGCTGTGCTCGGCGGCATTGATCGAAGCTTCGATCAACGCCGTCTTAATTTGATTAATCGATTCCTGGTCGAACTCCGCCGCGCGGGCGATCTGTTCGACGGTGCGCGCCGCGATCAATTCGGCTTCATCTTCAATGGGAATAACCAACTCAAACTCGCTGGCGGGCCGCGAGTGCATGCCGGTGGCGAGTTTCACCAGACAATCCTCGATCAAATCAAGTTGCGTGAACGTCGAGCGGTGCGCCTGCAAAGCCGCCAAGCGTTCGGAAGCGACGGCGGAGAAGGCTTCCTTGCCGATATACCAGCGCACGAGGCGCGGCGCAATTGCCTTATCGCCGGTCGGGCGCACGCTGGCTTCGAGGCGCTGGTCTATGCGGTTGAGCGTTTCAACATCGAGCGGCTCTTTCGAGTTGATCAAGGCAATCAGCCAGACGACTTCATTGGCTTCGCTGTAGATGCCGCCTTCAAACCCGCTCGCCGCAAACAGCCGCCAGTTGACGCCGGGCTGTTCGCCTGTGCCGGTATCGTTGACCAGAACCATCTGCGGCAGACGCATGCGCTCCGCTTCATCGTCGAGGGCGCGGCGTACCTGCACACGGCTCATGCCGCGATAGCGCTTGTCGAATAGCGATAAATCAAACAAACTGGCCGGCAGGCTCTGAAAATCGAAGCGCGATAGCAACTCGATCAATTGCGATTCGACGGCGCGGTTGTACCGCGACATCATCAAGCCATACGAATGCTTGAGCTTTTCGCTCAATAAGGCTTCGCCGGCGACTGGCCGGCGCGCGCCGGCAATCTCGTTGCGATACTTCGAGCGCACAAAGTCCGCCAGCACCGTGTCGCTTGAAGCGCGCAAAAACCCGTAGCTGATTTCCAGGAACTCGCGCGTATGTAATTGAGCTAACAATGGCTCGGCCTCAGCCGGGGTTTCGCTCATCCGCTCAATGACGGCATCAATCGGCACCGCTTCGTTGCTTTCAAGCGTCAGGTTGAGGGCTTCGAGGGCGGCGCGTTGCTGGCGCGAGTTCGGCGCGATGTCGCGCAGCAGCGCACAAAGATAATGATTGATGCGCCCGCTCAACACTTCAGCGGTGTAAACCCGCTCAAATTCCATGAAGGTCTTCAGACTGGCGCTGCGCGCCGCTGCCGCATCGAGCACGGCGCGAATGTAAAATAGATCACCGTTGAGTTGTTGAATCATCAACTCGACGGTTGAATCGCTGATCTCGACATCGACCGAGGCAGCCATGGCGCGAATCAGTTTTTCGACAGACTCGTCGCTCATCGTTTCGATGGCGACCAGTTCGAGGCGGCGATAAAACTCTTCGTCGGGCGGCATCAAACCGGTCATCACGCGCCGCAGGCCGCACAGCAGATAAGCCGGCGCTGCCGTGCCGCCGTGTTCTGCGGTCATCGCACGCACCAACTCAGCGCGAATCATCGGCAAGGCGGCAAGCAGATGGAAATTGTCCAGCATCACGAAAGGCGAGAGTTGCGAACGGGCGGCGGCAACCGCCGGCGCTTGCAATGCCGAGCGCAGCATCAACGAGGCATCGCCGGTCGCCGCCGCCCGGTTGAAGGCGTCAACCAGGGCGCGCACCCAGATGTAATCTTCAGGCGGCGCGGCGCGCGTAATCGCCGCCAGCGGTTCATCCGCAGACTCGATCAAGCGCGCATCGTGACGGCGAAAGGCGATAAATTGGGCGATGAACTGCGCAAAGAAATCACGCGCCAGGCGTCCGCTGTCCAGGCTATAGGACTTCAGCGAATAATAGATCGGCGCGACTTCTATGCCTTCGCTGAACAGGCGGTCAAAGACTTTGCGCAATAACTCGGTCTTGCCGACGCGCGGCGCTCCCAACAACAGGGCGTTGGCGACCCGGCGCATTCGCAGGGCGTCGCGGGTTGTCGTTTGCACGATGGAAGCTTCGGCGAGACCGTCGCTATCAACTCTCGGCGCGCGCAACGATGCGCGGCGGCGAACGAGCGACAGCAGGCGCTCAAGCTCGACCTCGCGGTCGAAGAATTCGTCATCGGTAAGCCGACTCATTACCTGTTTGGCGTCGTTGTGATTCATGCACTTCTGCTGAAGGCTATCGATCAATCCGTCATATCATAGACGGCAACACAATTGCGTCCGCGCATCTTTGCCTGATAAAGCGCGCGGTCGGCAGTTTCGATAACCGCTAAGGGGCTCTGTCTTGTGGGGCTGAAAGAAGAAATGCCGATGCTCAAGGTCACGCGGCCCATACGCTCGCCGGTTTCGGCGCTGAATTCGGTCTCGCTGACGATGCGGCGCAAGCGCTCGGCGATGCGCGCGGCGGCGTCAAGTTCGGTCTCCGGCAAGACGATGCAGAATTCATCGCCGGCAAACCGTGCAGACATGTCAATCGCGCGAATCGAGTTGCGCAACAACTGCGCCGTCTTGATCAGCACCATATCGGCGTTCGTGTGGCCGTAGATGTCGTTATAAGTTTTGAAGTGATCGACGTCGATGATCATAAACGACATCGGCGTGTCGTAACGCTTCGAGCGTTCGACCTCTTCAAACAAACGGTCGCTGAGATAGCGGCGATTCGGCAGCCCGGTCAGCGGATCGGTCAGCGACATGCGTTGAAAAGTTTCGGCCTTGCGATGCCACTCGGTGCGGTCGATGATCAGCGCCAGGTGCGGCGACATCAATTCCAGGATGGCCAGGTCTTCGTTATCGTATGGTAACCCATCACGGCGTTCAGTAAGGTTGATTACGCCGACCTTACGGGTTCCCAGAGTGATCGGATAGCTGATGAAAGATTTGCTGCGATAACGTCCGGCGCGTCCTTGCGGCAGGCGGGCGTCGGTTTCGACATCGCGCACCACGAGCGGCAGACCTGAGGCCAGCACCCCTCCGGCGACGCCTTCGCCGAGCTTGATGCGAATCGGCGTGACCGACGTGTGATCGGCTCCGAGAGCCGCTTCCAGCGCCAGCTCGTTCGATTCTTCGTTAAGAATCATCAGCGAACTGCGTTCCGCTTTGAGCATCTCGCTGAACTTGGCGAGCACGGTTTGATAAACCTTACCGGAATCGAGCGAGGCGGCGACGCCGCGCAGAAAATTATAAAACTGTGCAATGGCACGTTTGCGGATTTCAAGTTGATCGGTGAGCCGTATGATCTCCAGGTGCGCGTCCAGCAATTCGGGGGAGGTTTGCGGATTGCCGGCAGCCGGCGGTTCGGCGGCGCGGGCGCTGTGAAAGTGATAGGCGGCGGTCGAGTCGACCAACTCGGCAGCCTGCTTGAGATCGCGCGCGTCGAGAAACTTGATGTTCTTCAGGCATTCGCCGCTGGCGACGGCTGGCAGGTCGCCATAGTCGCGCAGAAAGTGCAGGTATTCGGCAGTCGAGGTGAAGGCACGTCCGCCGAGAATCACCAACTGGCGCTTGCCTATGGAGACCGGCATGGCCAGGCAGTGCAGACCGGCGTGGCAGGTATATTCGATGCGCTCGCCGCTTGAAAGCGCGCGGTCGTGGGCGCTGCCGCAATCGGCCTGACACAGTGGCGCGTAGTCGGGCGCAACGCGCATGGCTTTGCAGATGCTGTTGTCGTTTTCGATGCGTCCGATTGCCGCGCCGTCCTGGCTCAAGGTGACCAGCGCCACGCCGTTCTTATCAGCCAGCGAGCGTTGCAGGCGCAGCCAGACAACCAGCGCGTTGTCTGGCGCAGACTCATCTTTGGGCAAGGCGGTTCTCTTTGCGGTTTCTCTGGTCAAACGGCTCTGGCCTTTCGGCATCTACTGCATCACATTCAAGACAACGCAGGTATGCGCCACCAAAGCGGCTCATACGTTCCTGCGCCTGAGCCGGCGATGCGGGACTTTAGACTGCGGACTGCAAAGCAGGGCTTGTCTACTATCGAAAACCGATGACGAGCAATTTCGAACTGATGATGACGGATCGCGACGGAATCAACGCTGCTTCTTGATTCCTGTTCGCAAAGTACCACAGGGGCCTTGGCTTTTCAATAGAAAGTTCTCTCACCCATTCGGGTCAAATGGGAAGGCAAAAGGCAAAAGGCAAAGGGCAAAATTAAGGTGCGTCGTGTCGTGCATTCTCTGAGCTTGCGATGATGAAGAGAGGCCCGTTGATCTATCAACTCCGAACTTATGCTTTTGCTTTTTGCCTTTTGCCTTGGTGCGCAGCCCGCAGCAGGCCGGGTTGCTGCGGGCAATCAATAGGCATACAATCCTCCTTCCGACGGGCAGATCTTTGCAGAGGTCTTTTATGGCGACCTACAGTATGCGCGGCAGCAGCTTCCGGAGCGTTGGTTGAACACGGGGCAAAGGCGGAAGCGGCTGACGACAAATGGAACAGCGCCGTAACATTCAATGGGGACATCGTCCACAGCAGCAGCCTCTCGTATTTTGCTAACCTTGAGTTATAAGGTGGTTTGTTATGGCAGACGACGCGGCACACTCCTTGCCATCATCCTTGCCGGAAGAGCTTGGCTGCGAGGGTGATATGAAAGTTTTAGTGGTAGACGACGAAGACCTGGTGCGCGAGTTGGTGCGCGAGGCGATGGCCGAACAGGGTTATGATGTATTCACTGCCGCCAGTGGCCGCGAAGCCCTAACGCTTGGTCGCGAGCACGAATTCGATCTGATCTTCTCAGATGTGGTCATGGACGGACTGACCGGCTTCGATGTTCTGAAGGCATTCCGCGAAGAGTTGCACTCGAAGGCGGAAATCGTCCTGATGACCGGGCAGGCGTCGGTTGAATCAGCCATCGAGGCAGTGCAGCACGGTGCCAATGATTACATCTGCAAACCGTTTTCCATCGGCGTCCTGCAAGCCATTGCCACAGCCGTCGAGCAGCGGCGCTATCCGAGCAAGCTCATCCCCGTCGAACCGCCCAAAGGGCCCCAATCGGAACTCCTCGGCAACAGCCCGGCGATGATCGAAGTCGTCAAGACCGCAGCGCGGGTTGCGGTGACCGATCTGCCGGTGATGATTCGCGGCGAATCGGGCGTTGGCAAAGAGTTGATCGCCCGCTTAATCCACCGCCGCAGTCCGCGCGCCGACCGTCCTTTCGTCGCCGTCAATTGTGGCGCGCTGCCGGACACGTTATTGGAGTCGGAACTCTTCGGCCACACGCGCGGCGCTTTCACAGGTGCCGACAGCGCCCGGCGCGGCCTGTTTGAAGAAGCTGACGGCGGTACACTCTTGCTCGATGAAGTCACCGAGACCAGCCCGCAATTTCAAGTCAAGCTGCTGCGCGTTCTGCAAGAAGGCGAATTCCGCCCGCTCGGCACCAATACGAAAAAGCGCGTCAACGTGCGCGTCATTGCAGCAACCAACCGCGAGCCGCAGGCGCTTGTCGAACAGGGCCTCTTCCGCCAGGATTTGTTGTACCGCTTGCAAGGCGTATCGATCATCCTGCCGCCGCTCAGAGACCGGCGCGAAGACGTGCGCACGATGGCGCTGGCATTTTTATCGCAATACACCATGGGCAATCGCCGCTTGGCGGTGACCAAAGATGCCATGCTGGCGCTCGAACGTTACCGATGGCCGGGCAATGTCCGCGAGTTAAAGCACTTGATGCAGCGACTGGCGGCCTTAAGCAGCGGCATTATTCGCCTGGAAGATTTGCCATCAGAGATTGTCTCGACGCCGCGCATCGCATCCATCATGAATGACGTGATCCCGGAAGGCGACATGCCGACGCTTGAGCAGTTGGAATCGAGTTATCTGTTGCGCGTCTTGAGCGCCGTCGGCGGTAACAAATCGCGCGCCGCGCAGGTCATGGGGGTTGATCGCAAGACGCTCTATCGTATGATCGAACGCCAGGCCAATGCCGCCGCTAACGGCAAGGGCAGCGACAAGAAAAAGACCAGCGACACGGTCGCCGCGTCTTAGCAGGAATTCCGGTTTTTTCGTGTAGATCGCAACTCCTCTTCTCTTTCTTCAAGCGAAACGGCGCAGGAGCCAGGCAGCAACCCCCTGCGCCGCTTCGCTCATTTTCTCATCCAGGCCGGGCGCTGCTGCGCAGGTTCGCAAGTACAGTGATTTTTTTCGTCGCCTGACCGCGAAAACTTCTCTGGTGATCACCAAGCCCGCACCTCGTAAAATAGCCCGCCTCAGAAGCCGACATCAGGCTAAGCCAAACGGCGCTTTGAAACGAGCCTGACGCTGAAACCCGGACTCGTCATCCGGGGTTTATCAGTCGAAGATCAGGTGACAAACGACCGTCCAATGGCGACAATCTTGACAAAGCTCATGCGCTGGTATAGGTTGCCACCAGCCATGAAAAAATGCCCGCAGTGCAGTCAGACGTTCGATGATCGATACAGCGTCTGCCCGACCGACAACAGCACATTGGTGATGGATTCGAGCGACCCCATGCTTGGCCGCCTGCTCGACAACCGTTATCGCATGACGAAGAAGATCGGCGAAGGCGGCATGGGGGCAATCTATCAGGCTGTGCACACAGAGATGGGCCGTACCTGCGCTATCAAACTGCTAGCGCCAATCACCACGGGACGCGATGAGGCGCTGGCCCGCTTCAAGCGCGAAGCCAAGATGGCCAGCCGCATCGATAATCCGCACGCCGTGACGATTTACGATTTCGGTGAAGCCGAAAACGGCCTGCTCTTTCTGGCGATGGAATATATCGACGGGCGGCCACTGTCGGGAATCATCACCGAGCATCGCATGCTGTCGATTGATCGTGTCGTCCACATCACCAATCAAATCGCTGAAGCGCTCTCGGCGGCGCACGCCCTCGGCATCGTGCATCGCGACCTGAAACCCGACAACGTCATGATCACCCGCAAGGGCAAGGATGGCGATTACGTCAAAGTTCTCGACTTCGGCATCGCCAAGACGGTCGCCGACGACAGCGCCGATAATCTGACCAAAACCGGCTTTGTGCTCGGCACCCCCGTCTATATGTCGCCTGAACAACTATTAGGCGAAAAGCTCGACGGGCGCTCGGACATCTACAGTCTGGCCATCATCGTCTATGAAATGTTGAGCGGCAAACTGCCGTTTATCGCTGACAATCAACAGGCGGTGATGATGAAGCGCATCACCGGCCTGCCGGTGCCGCTGCGCACGCCCGCGCCGCAGGTCAGCGAAGCCGTCGAGCGCATCGTGATGCAGGGGTTGGCGCGTGAGCCGGACGAACGCGTGATGGATGTCAAAGCGTTTGCCGAAGCGCTCAGTTCAGCAACCCACGGCGGCACGGCGGTGATCGGCAAAGGCGTGACCCGCAAGATCTCCGAGCAAACGACCGATGGCAAGACCATGATGTGGGCGACCGGCAACACCACAGAATCCGGCACCGCGTCGCCTGCCACCGGTCATGACGCAACGCTCGTTCTCGACGCCCATTCAACCGTGCAGAGCGGCCCCGGCACCACGCCCATTACGCAACAGCCTGCCGATTATCAAACGCGTCCGCAAACTGCCAATCAACTGCCGCCGTTGCCGCCAACCGCGCAGGTCGCGCCGCACCTGCCGCCGCCGCTCGGCCTCACCGAGCCGTTCAACCCACCAGTCACTCAGCCGAACAACGCCGTAGTTAGCGGCGAGATGCCGCGACGCAAGCCGATTGCCTTGATTGCGGTGATCGTCCTGTTAGTGGTTGTCGCAGGCGTCGCAGCTTTCCTGCTCATGCCGCGCAGCAGTTCGGGGCTAACGCTGGCGTTCAAGAGTGCGCCGCCGGGCGCAGAGGTCTTCATCAACGATACGAGTCGCGGGACGATTGCCCCGGACGGCACGCTGAAAGTCGCAGACATTACGCCCGGACAAACATTGATCAAGGTGACGCATGAGGGATATTTACCGTTCACAACTTCGGTGACGGGCAACAAAGGCGACGAGAAAGCCGTCGAAGCTCTGATGCTGCCGCTAGAAATCGATTACAAGGGCAACGGTAAGATGGTGCTGATACCGGAAGGCGAATTCGAGATGGGCACTAATCAAGGCCCGGATGACGAAAAGCCGGCGCACATGGTGAACCTTCCGGCGTATTACATAGACAAATATGAAGTGAGTAACGAACTGTTCAAGCGCTTCTGCGACGCCGAACGCAATGGGAAATATATCAAGACGGCCCTCGGCGATGATTATGTGCCGAACAATCCGAAGCTCCCGGTCTTCGCGGTGACCTATGATGATGCGGCGGAATATGCTCACTGGGCAGGCAAGCGTTTGCCGACTGAAGAGGAGTGGGAGAAGGCGGCTTCCTGGGATCCGCAAACCAAAACCAAGCGACTATATCCCTGGGGAAATCAACCCGACGAGGGCAATGCCAATATCGGACGCAGTCAAATTCCGAAGCTCACGGCGGGCGGAGCTTATCCAAAAGATGTAAGCGCCTACGGAATTTTTGACATGGGGGGAAACGTCAAAGAATGGGTCGAGGGCCTTTTTGCTCCCTATCCAGGCAGCCCCGCAAGCAAAGCAGAGAAAATGCGTGTCGTGCGTGGCGGTTCGTTTAACAATAATATAGACGGCGTGCGCACCACTTCTCGCACGCAAGTCAATTTTGAAATTCCTGAAGATAAACGGGTGAGAATGCTCACCGGAATTCGCTGTGTGATTTCAGTTAACGATCCGGAAATCCAGGGCTATTTGCGGGCTCGTAGCAAACAGTAATCAGGAGATTATTATGAAGACAAAACTATTGGCTCTGCCACTCGTTGCCATGCTGGTATTCAGCACCTTATCTCAAGCATTGCTCTCCATGCCGACCATGGCATTTGACAGCAGCGGTCTGTTTTGGGATGAGCCGGTGAAGATCAAGCAGCCGGCCAAGCCCAAGGCCGGGCGCGTGCGTACCCCTGCGCGTCCGAAGGCCGACAGTCACGGCGATGAACTCGCGCCGTTGCTGACCCTCAAGTACAAACTGCTACAGCGCGTCTCAGGCGGCGACGGCAAGACGGTTGATGCCGCGCAGACCGACTTTGGCGTCGGCGATCAATTCCGTCTGGCCCTGACGCCAAATCAGCGCGGCTATCTCTACGTCATCCACCACAGCGTTGACAACAACAACAACATCGTCGATCAGCCGCACGTCATCTTCCCCAGCCCGCGCATCAACGAGGGCAACAACGCCGTCAAAAAAGACGAGCAGTACGTCGTCCCGAAATTCTGCCCGGAATTTGATGACCCGAAGGATTGCTGGTGGGAGATTACCCCGCCCGCCGGGCGCGACTTCTTCACGGTGATCTACAGCCGCGACGAAATTACTGACCTGCCCAGCAGCTTGAGCGAAGCCGATGTCACGGCCAATGCCAAAGACGCCGTCGCCTTGAAGACGCTCGAAGCCTTCAATAAAGAAAAAGACGCCAATAAACAGAGCCTGGCGCACGTCAAAAAGATCGGCTTCAAGACGAAGCGAGCGACCGATGAGGATGGCATCTTCATTCAGAACACCAATCGCAAGGACAATGAAGAGATCATCGATACGATTGAATTGCGGCATCCGTCCGAGGCCAACGACAATGACTCGACGCGCGCCCGCGCGCTGTTCGTCAAAAAGCGCAATGACGCCATGCGCGTGCAGTTCAGCAAAGACGGCCACCAGGTTGATCCGGCGGATGTCTTCAAAGCCGGCGATGAAGTGCAGGTGCGCTATGAAAGCAACTTCAACGGCTATATCTATATGGTCAACATCACGCCGACCGGCGAGAAGCGAGTAATCTTTCCCTGTTCGCGAGCGACGGCGATCAATCTGGTTCCGGGACAGATTAAGACGCTGCCGGTGAACTTCGATGAGCAAAAAGGCACGGAAATCTTGCAGGTGATCATGTCGCGCGAGCGCATTGATTTTCTGGAGAACGCCATGAAAAGCGACTGCTGCGAGAATCCTGAAAAGTGCGCCTTGAGCGCTTCGGCATCGAGCGCCGCAGCAGAGTTGGCGGCGGTGGCCGCCAAGCAACAGAAAGGCGGCATCGAGGTCAATAATCTCGTCGCCGTCGTGCCTGAAAGTCCACAGGGGGGCATACGCGCGCGCGGCATCAAACTATCACAGGGTAATAAGGGCAGCGCTTACGTCGCCATAGACAACAAGCAGGGCACGACCAACGGCAAGCTTGAGCAGGGCAACTACGCCGTCTTCGAAATTCGCTTGAATCACAACTAAACAGGGGTCGGGGGGCGGGGGGGCGGGGGGAG